>Ga0209373_10000404_pt1 | contig 73360 bp, 62 predicted proteins | sample Higcelweek5metaG_FD_187173 | JGI IMG/M metagenome (GOLD analysis project Ga0209373, IMG submission 187173) | Freshwater pond sediment microbial communities from the University of Edinburgh, under environmental carbon perturbations - High... | ecosystem: Environmental > Aquatic > Freshwater >...
CGCCAAGCCAAAGGGTTTCACCCGCGGCAAGTGCATGAACATCGTAACCGTTTCCCACCCTGAATTCCATCGTTATTTTCTTTTTTTCTTGCCTTGTTTCTGGAAATCATCCAAGTCGAAGCCCAGTGTAAACCGCAAGGTGTTTTCAAGCGGACTTGTCTTTCTCAACGTGTAGATATAAGAAAAATCGAGTGAAAAAACATTCATTTTCAAACCAGCACCAAATGTGACAAACTTCCGGTCACCTTTTGATGTGGGCTCATGGAAATACCCTGTACGGACTGCAAACTGGTTGCTGTACCAATATTCAGCACCCACCGAGATGGTAATTTCTGAAAGTTCTTCGGAAAAACCACCAGGAGCATCGCCAAACGATTTGAAAATACCTTCGATTGGGCCAATACTTTGATTGCCAAGATTTGATAAAGATATTACCCCACCAATAGTGTCATACTCCGGACTAGGCACTAAGAGCTTATTGAAATCGAGTGTAAAGCCAATTTTATTATACTTATCTATTTCTGTTGAATAAGAACCACCAATTCTTAAGTTGGTAGGAATAAAGTCCTTTGTATTGCCTGAATTATACGATATTTTGGAACCGATGTTTGATATGTTAATACCATACGCGATGGTCGAATATTTCCGGTTTTTGTAAAACTTTTTATTATAGAAAAATGCAACATCGGCTGCGTATGAAGTACCTGCCTTTAAATCGACATCTCCAATTCCATTGTAGATATCAGAAAGGATAAAACGTAAAGAAACTGCTCCTGACCAGTTGTCAGAAAGTTTGCGGCCATAACCGAAGTCGACAGAAAATTCGTTTGGAGAACTGCTGCCAGCGCCACCTCCCGATGAAGTAAACAACTCCATACTTCCCAAATCGAAATAGCGTAAACTTCCTGAAAGAGATTGTTTATCATCGAGCTGGTGATATCCGGTGAGGTAGGCAAGGCTCATATCTTTAACAAGGCTGTACAGCCAGGGGGTATATGAAAGGGCAACTCCGGAACGGCTTTCGTTGAAAACAAATTTCGCGGGATTCCAGTATTGAGAGTTAATGTCAGGGCTGGTAGCAACACCAGCGTCTCCCATCGCACCACCCCTTGAATCGGGTGCAATTGATAGAAATGGAACAGCTGAACTTACTACAAGAGAACCTGTTGTTGATGATTTTTGTCCTTGCGTAACTTCAACGAATGAAAATAAAGCTAAAGCAATGAGAAGAATATTTCGTTTCATATTAAAAATTTTACAAATGCCTGTTAAAAGGTTTCAAAAATAAAATAACGGAATGAATTTTCACTTATTGTCATTAAAATTAAATTCTACATGTTAATCATGATTTTTCCTACTCCGCTTGCATTAAGCCCCTCGTCGTTTGAAAGAGTTACCCGGTAAACCAACATCTGGTTATTAAATACAGCAGAGGATGACTGAAAAATGTTCCAACGGACTTTAATCGTTGTAGACTTGATTGAACTTACCGATTCGGTTAGTTGATTTATTTTTTGCCCGTTTAGATTATAAATATCGATGGTTACGTCGAATACTTCTCCGGGTAAGTTGTGCGTTATTTCAAAATCGGTAATCGATCGAACCGGATTTGGGAAATTCTGAACGTTGGTTACACGGAAGCCATCTTCAACGACAAAGTAAATCTCTTTTTCTGAAGAATTATTTTGTACATCCCAAATCTTTACCCAAATTTTATGTTCTCCTGGTTCGAGATTCGAGAGAGGGTAGGTGATTTTTCCATTTTGGTAACTGTTTGATTCAGAAGAATAGAAATTGTTTAGAATGATTTGATTCGAAAAATCATCATCAAGAATAGCAACCAGATCATGTCCGATACCAGTTCCTGCAGTATTTATGCCACTTTCATCAAAAATATTGACCAACAACAAGGCGCTTGACGAAACATGATCGTACGATTTGAAACTTTCGTTATTGATGAAAAGGTCCATCTCGGGTGCATCATTGTCGACCACCGGGTTACTGCTTGAACCCCCAATATTAAATTGTGTCGTTGATCCGTTTCCATCCTCTTCACCATTTGATGTATAGTAAATGATCCTTCCTTTACCCAGATTGTAGGATATGTCTTTTGGTACGATGAAAGAAAGTTCAAATTCACCATTAGAAACTGAAGATTCACCTTTATAAATGATGTTGTTTTGTACCGGGTATTTCATTGAACCATAGCCATCGTTATTGAGCGTTTCAATTTCGATCTGCTTATCGTAAACAACCGTTGTTATATTGCCATTGTAACTTGACAAAACCAAACCGTTAGGATCGACAACTTCACCTTTTATGGTAACCTTGTCGAGGGCGCCAATAGTAACGTCACCGGTTTCGATATCGATGTCGTTGATGGTTTTGGTACGGACATTATATTTCGGAAAAGAAAGTCTTAAGGCTGGGTCAGCAAGCAATGAAAAATTGAACTTATTTGTATCTCCGATTGTGAGGTTTTTTGCATTTTTCATCACATCACCAAGCCTCAGTTTCTCACCATTGTCATCGTGTTTGAAAATGTTTGAATAAAAATTCCTGCTTAGATACTGATTGTTAGTTGAATATACAACCCTTGTTGTAGTAAAAAGACCGATGCCACCACCAATTGGGTTTAACAGAATTTCTTCTCCGGCTGAAACAGCATCATCATCAAACCGTCCGAATTCACAGGTTGCTGTTAAAAACAATGGTAGAGCCTGACTGTTGTTCCATGAACTGATATCATTTATTCCGAGTACACTTTCCTGAGCCAGCGCCAATGTATTTGCATGGCCAATATAATTCAAGATCAAAGCGCCTTCGTTAACGCTTCTGTTTATTTCGGTGGTTACATCGGGGTATCTTTCACCCCATGATGTGGAAATCTGTTGATAGGAATCGAAATAGATTTTTTTGGTAAAGAAGCCGGAATAATTCTTTTTTATTGAATCAATCAGTTCCTCTGCATCATTCAAGAAAGAACCCCTGCTGGTTTCATCCGAATCGTCAGCCATGAAACAAACAACATTTCTCCAGTCTCCTAATGTTTGCGAAGAGCAATAGGTTGTGATTTTATTGATAACATCTTCGGCTTCAGATGCTGTTTTACACGGAATTCGGCCAATCCCAATGTCAAGCAATCCAGTAGATTCACCTTCATTGTCGTCGAGTAAACCAAAAAAATCATCCATGACGTAAGAATCTCCCTTGTTGATTGAATTTTCAGATTGAAACGTTGGGATGTAATTATTTTTTGTACCGTCGAATCTTCGGTTGTCATACGATCCGTCGCCCATTAGTAAAACATACCGTAATGGGGCAGCGGAACCATTATTTCGGGAATAAAAAAATCTGAGCATATTCCTGATAGCAGAAACATCGGGCAATCCTGAAGAGAATTCATTGTATATCTCATTGGTTGTTAAAACCAATACGCTCATGTTGTCCTTTTGCCGATGATGTTCTGCCAGGATTTCCGATTGTGCCAGAAAGTTAGGATGTGTAACAATAATCATTTCATACGATGGTAATCCATGAATGTTTTGATTTTTGATTTTCCCGAGGGATTTAGGCTCAGAAAAAGTGCCATTAACCGGATCAAATAGAATGTATTCATTGATAGTTAATCCTGCATCAATAAATGAGATGCCACCTGTTTCACTGGTCGTTATAATCTGCTTTGGATTGAGTGGATTGGTTATATTCCAAAGCACGCCATTGTTGTTGCTCGTTGATATAGCGTATTTTATAATTTTGTGATTCAACGATTCTGGTGATTTGAAAAGAAGTTCTGAACCCTTAAAGATTAAATTTGAAGGAACATTCAGTGAAATGTAATCAATCCACGACTCGCCGTTATCGCCTTTATAATTCATCTCGACGGTCATACTTTCTTTGGGCGGAACCTTAAAGTCACTTTGATTCAGATTAACAAAATCAAAGTATTCATAATTGGCGACTGAGTTATATTGTATTGTATCAGTGAATGTGTTGTTGATGTTTAATATATTGTACGATGGGGAAAAACATCGTCCTGCAGACGCAATAGTTACAGTTGCATTGCTTTCGGTAGATACATCCTGAAAATTGAAATTCTTCGAAAATTTAGAAAAAGGAACGATTATTTCGCTAAACCATCTTCTGCCTGATTTAATCAAATTGATATTGTCATCTTCATAAAGGGCACAACTTACATAAGTTTTCAGTGTTGTATCCGGAGTTGAATTTATATTTTCAGAAGCAGAAGGTTCCGGAGATTTGGTTACATCAGATGAAAGATAGAAGAAGGTCGTATCCGAATAAAGGTTGTAGGTGTGTATGAATTTACCGCTCAATGTATCATATTTCCATTCTGTTGTTCCAGTTGAATAAAAAAAGACACAATCCTGACCATTCTTGTCTTTTTTGTGTAAAACAGGTAGTTGAGTAAGGTCATCGGGATAGTCAACGTTGTTCATTTTTGGAAGCATAAAACCACCGTTGCTGTAAACAGCCAAATTGGCTGGGTTCGATATCCCCATTTCGATCAACCGTGAATAGGATATTTTATGAATACCAGAAGTGGCAGTTGAGAGCTTGAACCAATTTCCTGTAGCCAATACGGATTGACTGTTATATATTTTTACTGACTTGAAAGTTGGTGATTGATTCTTTTCAATCGAGACACAAAAACTTTTTATCCGGAATATGGAATCACCTTCCTGTTTGACAGGATCGATAGAAACTTCAATAACTTGCTGTCCTGAAGCGGAAAAGAGATTGACCGATGTCATGATTTTTTTAGACGTTTCGACTTTAAATTTCGAGATAAGCGCCGTATCGGTTACTGCTTCCCAAATAATGTCTGAGACCGAAAGAATCTCACGGGTTAACTTATTCTCGGAGAATATGTGTGCGACATATTCAGCCTGAGTTTTATTTTTATTGGAATCTTTCAGGTATGACTCCCAATCAACAATATGTGTAACTTTACCGGCAAAGATATTCAGTGAAAATATCAGGAATATAGAAAAGGCAGAAAAAAATCTCATCATCTTTCAATTTCAATTAAAACGATTCCAAATATAATTTATTATAGCATTGATATATTTTTGACAAAGTTTAAAATAAGTAAATACAAATGACGTTTTTCAGGAAATGGTTCGAGGCAGTTTCAATATAAACCTTAATTTTGTGCTTTGAATTATATCAGATTATCAATTTTTATTGAGTTAAAGAAACAGCTTTTATGCAATAAGTATTTATCATTTTAGTTATATTTGTTGCAAAACATTGTAATAATTTGGAAGATGAGACAAATTTCATTGTTACTAATATTGTTTATTCTGGTTTTATCCGGTTGTAAAGAGACTAAAAAAAGCAACTCTTCGAGTTCGCTTTTACGTTCAGGAGGGTCAACTTCCAGAACAACTGGTTGGAAGTCAGATGATATGCAGGTTTTTGGTTTTACGGATCCAAAGTATATTGAACAACAAACCGGACCTGGATTAGTTTTGGTTCAAGGTGGAACCTTTATCATGGGACGTATTGACGAAGATGTCATGCGCGACTGGGACAATCAGCCACGGAGAGTTACAATTGCTTCGTTCTATATGGATGAAACAGAAGTTACCAATTTCGATTACAGGCAGTATCTGGCTTGGTTATCTCATGTTTATCCACAAAATCCAGAGATTTATAGGAGCGCTTTGCCTGACACACTCGTTTGGCGCAGTGAACTTGCCTTCAACGAACCTTGGGTAAATAATTACTTGAGGCACCCATCATACAGTAACTATCCCGTAGTAGGTGTTAATTGGATTAAAGCCAACAACTATTGTAAGTGGAGGACCGACAGGGTGAATGAATACATTTTGATTGAAAATGGATTTCTTTCACTTGATTCTGCACAGCAGGATGGTACAACTTTTTCAACAGAAGGGTATTTGATGAACCATTATCAGGGAGTTCCTGGTAAAAACAACGAAAAGGTAAGATGGGAAAACGGTTTATTGCTTCCAAATTACAGGCTTCCAACCGAAGCTGAATGGGAATATGCCGCTTTGGGTTTGATTGGTGAAGCTGATGGTGAATTGCTTACACAACGCAGAATGTATCCTTGGACCGGAACTTTCATTCGTGAAGATGAAAAAGTAAGTAAGGGGAAAATGAAAGCAAACTACACCCGTGGCCGAGGTGACCTTATGGGTATGGCTGGAGCGCTGAATGATGCTGCTGATATTTCTGCTGATGTTTTCTCTTATGACCCGAATGATTATGGTCTATTTTGTATGGCAGGTAACGTGAATGAATGGGTTGCCGATGTTTATCGTCCGTTAACATCTCTCGATGTCGAAGAATTTCAACCTTTCAGAGGAAATGTTATAACTGAATACCGAAGGGATGCAAATAAAGAAGTAATTTTTGATCAATTTGGACAACCCGTTATTGATACGATTGCAGATTATCGGAATTATGTCGATGGTGATTATCGTTCGATTGCCGATAACAATTGGTTAGGCAACAGACCAGATTCACTCAAAAATTTAACTGGAACTACGAAGATGATGTATGTCCAGACAACCAATAAAGGAGTTATCAACTCAACGATCACCGACCACGAGCGGGTATATAAAGGAGGATCGTGGAAAGACCGCGCCTATTGGTTAAACCCCGGATCAAGAAGGCATCTCGATGAAATGGAATCAGCCGCTGATATTGGATTCAGATGTGCTATGACGCGTCTGGGGCCTCCGGTTCAGAATCAAACATCTAAAAATTAAGATATAAAAATCCTGCTCTGGTTGAGCAGGATTTTTTTTACTACTATTTTATTATCAATGAATGCAATTGAAAAACTCTATGATCTTTTTCTGAATCACCCGAACGTTTTTACTGATAGCAGGTTGGCAGGTGAAGGAGGTATCTTTTTTGCTCTGAAAGGCGATAACTTCGATGGGAATGATTTTGTTGAAAAAGCTTTAAGTTCGGGCGCCGATTATGCCGTTGCCGATAGAAAAGATTTAAAAGGTAATGAAAAGATTATATTGGTTGATGATGTCTTGACAGTGCTTCAAAACCTAGCCAATTTTCATAGGAAACATTTGAGAATTCCGGTTCTTGCCATTACGGGTACGAACGGGAAAACGACGACCAAAGAGCTTGTATCTCATGTTTTAAGCCAAAAATACAAGGTGCTTTCCACAACCGGAAATCTGAACAATCATATTGGGGTGCCATTAACCCTTTTAAGTATTACGAATGAACACGAGATCGCTGTCATTGAAATGGGGGCTAACCATCCGGGTGAAATCAGCTTGTTGTGTTCTATTGCTGAACCCGATTTTGGGATCATTACTAACGTTGGGAGGGCACACCTAGAAGGGTTTGGCTCCTTTGAAGGGATTAAGAGAACAAAGGGAGAACTGTATGATTATATTGCAAAAGCAGGTAAAGGTATATTTATCAATGTGGGCAATGAACATCTTTTATCTATGGCTCCCGAATTCGTTAAGAGATTTACCTATTCGTCCGAAAATTATGACTCTCAACTTATCGGTGAAACTGTAAATGGCGATTTGTTACTTGTTTGCAAGGTGCTTTTCCCAAAAGGGTGGCTTTATATTAAAACGAATCTTACAGGGGCTTATAATTTAGAGAATGTTCTGGCTGCTTGTCGAATCGGTTTGCACTTTGATATTGATCCATTGCTTATCCAAAAAGGTATTGAAAGTTATTATCCCTCCAATAACCGATCTCAGGTTTTGAAAATTGGAAGTAGTATGGTTATTTCCGATTGTTACAATGCCAACCCTTCGAGCATGGAAGCATCGATCAGGAATTTCATTCAACTTGACAAACCTAATAAGACCATGATTCTTGGTGATATGCTGGAACTTGGATCCGATTCGGAAAAAGAGCATCAGAAAATTGTCGATTTAGTCGCCAATTCAGGAATAACTGATGTATACTGGGTGGGAAATAATTTTCAAAAAACAGTTTTACCTTCTGAATCTAAATATTACCTCAATGTTGATGAACTGTTAAGTGAAATTGGTCGTGGCAATCTTGAAAACCGGTTCGTTTTGATTAAAGGCTCCCGAGGGGTCAGGTTGGAAAAGGTATTGGATTTGATAAATAAAAAAAGCCCCGAATAATTTCGAGGCTTTAGTTATTTTTTTAGTCTTTGGAAACGCCCAAAACTTCTTTAAATGCCTGTTCAAAAGTCTCTTTAGGTAAAGCTCCCATGGCCATTTGTGGTTTGCCTTCTTTCGGTACAAAAAGAAGCGAAGGGATGCTTTGAATTCCAAACATGGATGCTAATTCGCGTTCTTCTTCGGTATTTACTTTATAGATATTCAGCTTATTCCCATATTCATCCTGAAGTTTTTCGAGAATAGGAGCAACCATTTTGCATGGACCACACCAGTCGGCATAAAAGTCAATAACACAAGGCGCTTCGCCTTCAAATTTCCATTCCTTATTCGCTTCAAAATTGAAGACCTTTGTTTTGAATGTGTCAATTGTTAAGTGCTCTAACATACTATTTAATTTTTAATTGTTTCAACTGTTTTTTAACAACCCATCCTGCGATAAGTTTACACCACAAAGGTACTGTTGCATAAATCTTTTTTCTGTTACTTTTGTCACACACATGAAGTGTTTAATTTCCATTTAAAAATGACTGATTTTTCACGATATATTAATACGAAGATATTCCAGGCTGTTGCTGATCAGTCGGAGAATTTGGGTCTCGAAACTTATGTTGTGGGGGGCTATGTCCGCGATTTAATATTGGAGCGGCCATCGAAGGATATTGATTTTGTGACCATTGGCGATGGTATTGAACTGGCCACTAACGTGGCTAAAAGTTTAAATCCAAAACTTAATGTTAGTGTATTTAAGAATTTTGGTACGGCTCAATTCAATTTCAAAGGTTGTGATCTCGAATTTGTTGGAGCCAGAAAGGAATCATATTCACGCGATTCACGGAAACCTGTTGTAGAAAGCGGAACGATTGTCGACGATCAGAATCGTCGCGATTTTACGATTAATGCCATGGCCATCAGTTTAAACCGGAATAACTTTGGAGAGTTAATCGATCCGTTTAATGGATTAACGCATTTAAGGGAGAAATTAATTAAGACTCCCCTTGATCCGAATATAACTTTTGACGATGATCCCTTGAGGATCATGAGAGCTATCAGGTTCGCGACCCAGCTGAATTTCAGGATTGATGATTCAACGTTTGAGGCAATATCTAAGAGTAAAGGGAGAATAGAAATTATTTCGAAAGAAAGGATTGTTGATGAGCTTAATAAAATTTTACTTTCACCCCGTCCTTCAATGGGTTTTAAATTGATGGATAAAGCGGGGTTGCTCGAACTGATTTTACCTGAAATAGCCCGGTTAAAAGGCGTAGACATTGTCAATGGGGTAGGGCATAAAGACAATTTTTATCATACACTCGCGGTTGTTGACCAAATAGCTGCTAAAACCGACGACTTATGGTTGCGTTGGGCCGCGTTGCTTCACGATGTAGCAAAACCACTTACCAAAAAATACATTGAAAATCAGGGATGGTCTTTTTACGGGCATAATTATTTGGGCGCTAAAATTATTCCAGGGATGTTTAAACGGTTGAAACTTCCTCTGAATGAGAAGATGAAGTTTGTCCAAAAAATGGTTAATCTGCACATGCGACCAATCGTTCTGTCAGAAGAGGAGGTTACAGATTCGGCCGTGAGACGTTTGCTTTTTGAAGCGGGCGATGATATTGATTTGTTGATGACCCTCTGTGATGCAGATATTACATCGAAAAACGAAGAGAAAGTCAATGTCTACCTTAAAAATTTTCAACTGGTCAGAGAAAAGTTGAAGGATATTGAGGAACGTGATGCCATACGCAATTTTCAACCTCCTGTGACCGGAGAAGTGATTATGGAAACATTTAATTTAACGCCCTGTTTTGAGGTTGGTGTCATCAAAAATGCCATAAAAGAAGCCATTCTCGAAGGTGAAATCCACAACAACTACGAAGAAGCATTTCAATTGATGCTGAAAAAAGGAGAGGAGCTGGGGCTTAGTCGATTAATATAGAGGATAATAATAATTCGACAATGTGCTAATTCGACAATTCGGCAATGTAATAATGTGCTAATTCGGTAATGTGCTAATTAGTTATGGCTGACCTTCAATTCGACAATTTGGAAATGGAAAATTGGGAATAGCATTGAGTATCCTCTATCAGGTTTCGAACATCAAGTACCTAGTATCGAGCATCCTGTATCGGGCAACGAGCATCGAGTCAATACCCTGCCAGTTCGCTGATTAATTTTGGTATATCGGTGTTGTAGTGAAAACCCCTGAAGTGTTGTGCTCCGGGACCGAAAGCAAAAATTGGTACCATAACACCAGTATGGGTATCGCTGGTAAAATCGCTCGTTACTTCTCCGGTTGTAAAATTACCATCTTCAATAGCAAATCCGCTGGTTTCGTGATCGGCAGTAACAACCACCAGTGTTTCTTCATTTTGTGAGGCAAATTCAAGTGCAATACCAATTGCTTGGTCGAAATCAAGCATTTCGGTTGCTATATAACCAGTATTATTTTGATGTCCGCCCCAGTCTATTTGAGAACCTTCAACCATCAGGAAAAAACCATCGGGGTCTTTTTTTAAGATATTAATGGCTGTTTTAGTTGCAACTGGAAGAACATTTCCTCTTCCTTCAGTCATTGTAATATTGTGTTCATCAGAAGTAAAACCGGCCAGTTTACCTTCGGTTACTTTTGAAATAGAATCAATACCTACAACAACCTGATAACCTTTGTCGATTAATTCAAGTGTTAGGTCGGTTGAATCTTTACGAACGTTGAAGTTATTCAAGCCACCACCGATGAAAACATCAATGTTGGTTTTCAAAAAATCGGAGGCAATTTCTTCGTAAGAATCACGACTGGGCTGGTGGGCAACAAACGACGCTGGAGTAGCATGTGTGATCGCTGAAGTGGAAACGACACCGGTTGCCAATCCTTTTACTTCAGCTTTTTCCCTGATATTTTGAATTGGAACAGTATCGGTGTCAACCCCGATAGCACCATTGTATGTTCTTTTACCTGTTGCTAAAGCCGTACCTCCTGCCCCTGAATCGGTAATAAAATTTGAGGCAGATTGGGTAGCCGAAAATCCAATATTTGTAAAATTTTTCAAATAAAGATCACCTTTATTCGCAACCAGTCCGGAGAAAATTTGTGAAACTCCCATTCCGTCACCAATTAGAAATATGACATTTTTTGGTGTGTCAGATTGGTTCGGCTCTTTAAACCGCTCGGCAGAATAACTTTTTCCACCGTTATATATTTTTAGATCTTGATCAGACTGTATCTTGTAATCATCTTGAGCCACAGTAAATTTGGCGGTAAGGCCAAGCAGGAAAAAAAGCAGGAAATTTCTCAGGTTCATAGGAAGAATTTAATTTTACCAAATTAACTTAAAAGTTGGAGAAAAGTTTAGAATTAGATGTTAAGAAATGAATTCTTTATATTGTTTTCAATATCAAAGTTTTGATTGAGTCGGTAAGTGACTGGAATTTCATCAAAATGGCCTTCAATGCATTGAATGAATAGGAATTCTGCCAGTATATTTTCGGCTTGTTTGCGTGTGATCAGCGCGATTTTTACAAATTTTGAAAGGGTGATTGAAGGATTTTCGTTTAAATAACCAATCAGTTTTTTGCGTGGTTCATCGTATTTGAACAAGAGCCCTTTGGTGTTTCGTTCGAGTTTCCACGATTTAAGTAAAATATTGTTGGCTAATACATTTTCATCGTTTTTTCGGATAAATGAGACCCAGTTTCCTGTTTCGGTTTGTGCAAAATGAGGTTTGATAGTACTTGGCTCAATCATCACTTCAAGGATGACTTTTCCTTCAACGTTCCACTGCTGAGTTGTAAATTCTATCTTGGGATCACTATAGATTTTTGCTGCAGCTTCTACCATGTAATATTCCTCATCTGAACGAACACCAATGATTTTCCCGTTATCTTTCACTCCGATAAGTAAGCGGCCTCCATCGGTATTGGCAAAAGCAACCAGCGATTTGGCAATCTTCCGTGAATCGTTGATACAATACTTAAAGTCTTGTGTCTGGTGTTCACCCTGAGCAATTAATTTGAAAATGGGATTTATGTTTAACCTCATCGTTAGCTTCAATAAAGTTTCAACTTAAACAACTTCGGCAACAACAAATGTGCTGCCTCCAACAAAAATCAGGTCATTAACTTTTGTATTCGAGATTGCTGCATTTAATGCTTCCGCGATTGTTGGATATGATTCTCCTTTCAACCGAAATGAAGCAGCTTTTTCTTTTAGTATTTTCTCATCGAGTGCCCTTTCAACCCGGGCCTTTGTGAAGTAATACCTCGCATCGGGTGGTAAGAGTGGCAAGATTGTATCTATATCTTTGTCGTTCACCATTCCAAAAACAATATGAAGCTGGTCGTGTGTTTCATTTCTTAACTGATCCACGACTAAGCGTATACCCGCTTCGTTGTGCCCGGTATCGCATATAATTCTTGGATTTGTGCTAATTTCCTGCCAGCGACCTAATAAGCCCGTGCGGGTAATTGCATTTTTCAACCCTTCGCGAATGTTCTTTTCTTCAATATTAAACCCGGTTTCCTTTAGTTTTTGAATGGCTGATAAAACTGTAGTCAGGTTTTTTTGCTGATAATTACCTTTCAGCTCCAATTCTATGTCGATCAACTCAGAATTGCGTTCTGATGAAGCTGAATATAAACCGTCGCGCTGTTTGCAAACATTGAATTCCTGATCAGCAAAAACAATTGGTGCATTTTTTAAAGATGCAAAATTGCGAAAAATAGATTCTGTTTCGAATTGAGTTTCACCTACGACAACAGGGATGTTTTCTTTAATGATCCCAGCTTTTTCAATTGCAATTTTCTCCAGTGTATTCCCAAGAATTGCAGTATGGTCGAAACTTATATTGGTAATAACCGATAAAACAGGCATAATAATATTTGTAGAATCGAGCCGTCCGCCTAACCCCACTTCGATTACGGCAACATCTACATTCATTTCTCTGAAATAACTGAAAGCCATACAAGCCGTTAATTCAAAAAAAGAGGTTTGAAGTTTCAGTGTTCTGTTATTTTCAATGTACCCTTGAATAAAATCGATAACGGCTTTTTCAGAAATCATTTTTCCATTGACTCTGATCCTTTCCCTGAAATCTTTCAGGTGGGGCGAAGTGAAAAGCCCGGTTTTATAACCGGCATTTTGCAAAACCGATGCCAACGAATGCGATACGGAGCCTTTCCCATTGGTTCCGGCTATATGTATAGTTTTATATTGACGATGAGGATAACCGTACGTTCTGTCGAGCGCAAGTGAATTGTCGAGGTTGTTCTTCAGAGCAGCTGGCCCTACCCGATGAAACATTGGTAAATTCTCGAACAGATAATCTATGGTCTGCTGATAGTCCATTTTATTAACAATAGGCTGTTATAAAATTCACTGAAAACAGTTAAGATTCAGGGAATAGTTGCCCCAATTTTTCTTAAATTTAAAAACGGTTTAGTCAATGATCCTTGTTTTACAAAGAACCTGAAATTTTCATAAAGATGGCACTCAAACGCTCAAAAATTTTCATTATCGATACAAATGTGATCTTGCACGATCATCAGTGTATTTTTAATTTTGAAGAAAATGATGTGGTACTTCCAATCACGGTTCTCGAAGAACTTGATAAGTTTAAGAGGGGCAGCGATCAATTGAATTATCAGGCAAGGGAGTTTGTAAGGCTTTTAGATGAATTGGTGAAAGATGACCTTTTTAATGGAGGTTTGTCTTTAGGTCCAAAAAAGGGAAAACTGAAAATTGAAACCGGGAAAAACTTTTCGGACCGGATGAAGGCTTCTTTTCGTGAAGATATTGCCGATCACAGGATTCTTGCTATTACCGAATATATTAAGGAAAACAACCCGAAGCAGAAAGTGGTATTGATCACCAAAGATATCAATCTGAGGATGAAGGCCAAATCGTTGGGGCTTGACGCCGAAGATTATAAAAACGATAAAGTTACCAATACCGAGATTTTCGACCGGGGTGTAAGTATTCGGGAAAGGTTTAACGATCTGATGATCGCAAAATTGTATGAAGAAAGGTATCTCTCGTTTGGAGATTCTGGTTTTGAAAAAGAACCCTTTGCTAACGACTATTTTATCTTCAGGGGTGATAATGCTTCGGCATTGGTTCGTTACGATGCTGTTGCAAAACGTTTTGAGCGTGTTGATAAGAAACCGGCCTATGGAATTAAACCCCGAAATGCAGAGCAAACTTTCCTTCTGAATGCATTATTGAATCCTGAGATTAAATTGGTCGCAATAACAGGGAAAGCAGGAACTGGAAAAACATTATTGGCTCTTGCAGCTGCCTTGGCTCAGAACGATTTGTACGAACAAATTTTACTTGCCCGTCCTATTGTTGCCTTAAGTAACCGCGATATTGGGTTTCTTCCGGGCGATGCCGATGAAAAGATCAGACCATACATGCAACCGCTTTTTGACAATCTTACCGTGATAAAGCATTGTTTTAATCCCCGAAGTGTTGATTATACCCGGATAGAAGAGATGGAAAAGGAAGAGAGGCTAGTTATTGCCGCGCTGGCCTATATTCGCGGACGCAGTTTGTCGAATTCATACTTTATTATCGACGAAGCTCAAAACCTTACGCCCCACGAGGTAAAGACCATCATTACCCGTGCAGGAGAAGGAACAAAAATGGTTTTTACAGGCGACCTGCATCAGATTGACTCACCATACCTCGATCAGCAGTCAAATGGTCTGGCGTACTTGTCTGATCGAATGAAGGGACAAGAATTATTTGCTCATGTTAACCTGGTAAAAGGGGAGAGAAGTTATTTGGCAGAACTGGCCAGCGACTTGTTGTAAATCAATAGTGTGGCCCGGGTTGGTGTCTTGTGTTATTAACTGCAATAAATGACCTGTATGAAAGATGTCAACATCCGTTTAACAAATTTTAATGGATGATATTTAATTTAGTTACAATAAAAAAATAATTAGCCCGTTTAATAGGAAAGGATTGGGAAGTTTCTCAAATCTATTGCAGGTTATCGTTGGTCACGTTTTATTATCCTCCCAATCCTTCTTTCCTTTTTATTTCAAAGAAAACACTGATGACATGGATGTAGCTGACAAACAATGATCAGTTAAAAAACCGTTTAAACGGTATCGTACGCGTACAATTCTATTCTGTACGATTTATCTTTGCTGAAAATTTATTTAAACTACTCTTATGCTTCACAATCTTGTAACAAAAAACCGCAGTTACCGACGTTTCGACGAATCAGCAAAAATCTCAGTAGAGCAATTAAAGGCCTGGATTGATCTGGCACGTCTTTCCGCTTCGGGCAGGAATGCGCAACCATTGAAATATATTCTTTCAGCAGATATTGAGAAAAATGATAAAATATTCTCTACGCTGGGGTGGGCGGCCTACCTGAAAGATTGGGATGGGCCTGTTGAAGGCGAACGACCATCGGCTTATATTGTGCAATTGCTCGATACGACCATTGGAACCAACTTTTTTTGCGATGACGGAATTGCCATGCAGAGTATTTTATTGGGAGCCGTGGAGGAAGGTTATGGGGGTTGTATTTTTCGCACAATTAATAAGCCAAAGCTGATGGCATTATTGTCTATTCCCGAACAATATCAGATTGTTAATGTAATTGCGTTGGGAAAACCAATTGAAAAGGTTGTGATTGAAGAGATGAAGGAAGGTGATTTTAAATACTGGAGAGATGGGAATGGCGTTCACCATGTACCTAAACGACAGCTTGAAGAAATCATTTTAAAAATATAAGTATTCGACATGACTCTTTTTTATATCGGGGTGTAATATTTAATTATTGTGAAATAATTCAAATGACCCCCTGTAATTATTCATGATATTCGGAAAAATGTGTTCAATTTGAACAGAACATGCAAATGCGATTTTTTTTTTTATCATTCATGAAGATTAAGAAAATATTGTATTGAGCCAATAATACCTTATACCATGAATATGCTAAACACAACCTTCAGAGAGTTGCAGGAAGAAGTAATCGAAAACAACCGTCAGCTTGATTTGATTTTTAACTCTTTACCTCAATCAATGGCCTTGGTAACCCCCAATTATGAGATATTGAGGGTAAATCAAAATTTTCTGTCACTTTATGGTGTAAAAAATGAAGATGTTATTGGTCAAAAATGCCACTATGCTTGTTTTCAGCGTGATAATGTTTGCGATGGTTGCTTGGTTGAGAAAGCTTTGATTAGTAAAAAGACAGAAAAGAGGATAAAATCTTTTCCAACGGGTGAAGTTTGTGAAATGACTGCCAGACCGGTCATCAATGAGCAAGGAGAAGTGACACATATTCTTGATATTCGGACTAATATAACTGAATTAGTTGAAAAAGAGAGGGAGATCAGGCGTATTCAGTTTGGTATGAATCAGTCTTCAGATGAATTTTGGCTTTTTGATAAAACATGGAAGGTTGTATATGTCAGTAATTCAGCATCTACGAATATGGGATTTTCGATTGCTGAACTAAAAAATGCATCTATCGAAAAATTTAATCTGTTACCCCGGATTGAAAATCTTACGATTCTTTTTGAAAAGTTACGAAAGAAGAAGAACATCAGGATAGAATCGGTTCAATACAAGAAAGATGGTTCGACATATCCCTGTGAGATGAATTTGAGCTACTTTGATGATCAGGGAGAATATATCTATGCCGTTGTCAGGAATATTACCAAACGGAAGAAATATGAAAATGAATTGATTGATTCGAGGGAAAAGGCTGAAAGAGCTTCAAAGCTTAAGTCGGTATTCCTTGCCAATATGAGCCACGAAATTCGTACCCCAATGAACGCTATCATCGGTTTCTCAAACTTTATTTTGGAGGAAGAACTCGATACTGAAACAAAAGATGAGCTAAAGAAGGAGATCATGGAAAACAGTAACTATCTGCTATCTATCATCGGTGATATTATGGAGATTTCTCAGATTGAATCTGACAACAGGAGCGTCATTAAAAAAGAATTTAACTTATCAGAATTACTGAAGCAGATTTACGATGGGCAACTGCGCAATTGCCCAAGTTCAAATACTTTTCACCTGAACGATGAGTTTTTGGATTCAAATGCCATACTGTTTTCAGATAAAAACTTGATCAGGCAGATTATTGAAAGGTTAATCGGAAATGCTTTTAAATTTACCCGAAACGGATCTATAGAATTTGGTTGTCATTTAAATGAAAAGAAAGAGACTTATGAGTTTTATGTGAAAGATTCAGGTGTTGGTATCGCCCTTGAGAATCAGGAGGAGATCTTTGAGCCTTTTCATCAGCTTAACCCGATGATAAAAGGTGTAGGTATTGGACTGACAATTTGTCGTTCACATGCCGCGCTACTTCATTCGCAAATAAGGATTCATTCGGAACTGGGAAATGGATCAACGTTTAGCTTTCGGATAAAGAAGTAATGTTCAAAACTTATACGTATGTTTTTATTGTCATAGCGCAGATCTAGCTGTTCGAAGTCAATGTATTTCGATGAAGTTATTTTAACCAAAAACTTCTCGAGAACAACAGTATAACCGTATAGATTTCAAGGCGACCTACCAGCATCAAAAAACTAAGTATAAGCTTTGCCGTATCTGGTAAATGAGCAAAGTTGCTTACCGGCCCTACTGTTCCTATTCCGGGCCCAATGCCTGCCATGCATGTGGCAACGGCACTGCTAGACGTCTTTCCGTCGAGACCAAGTAATACCAAGGCCGTTGTTCCCAGCAAGAAAATCAGAAAATAGACCGAGATGAATGTGAGAATTGAACTGTTGGTCTCATCACTTATAGTATGTTTGTTGAATTTGAGAGGGATGACCGCATTTCTCGAAACGGAATGTCGGAAATTTCGTTGAATATTCTTCCAAAGTACCAGATGCCTGGCCATCTTTATTCCCCCGGCGGTTGAACCGGTACTACCCCCCAGAAACATGCAAAAGAATATAATACTCCATGCAAAAATAGGCCATTGAAGATAATCGGCTGATGCAAAACCAGTGCAGGTAATTATTGAAATGACCTGAAAAAATGCTTCTCTAAATGATTCTTCAAAAGGTTTATGCATGCTGAAGTAAAGCGATGCAGTAACAATTGAACCAATGATGAAAACAACAATCAGATAAAACCAAAACTCTTCGTTATCCTTAACCTTTTTAAAGTCTCGTTTAAAAAGATAGTAGTGCACAACAAAGTTTGTGCCTGCCAGAAACATGAAGATGGTAATTATGTATTGTATGTAAGGAGAATAGCCTATAATGCTTGTGTTCTTGGGTGAAAATCCTCCTGTAGCAACGGTTCCAAAGGCATGGCAAACGCTTTCGAAAAGGTTCATTTTTCCTATCATCAATAAAATGACCTCGGCAATAGTAAGCATTACATAAATTAGCAGGACTCTTTTACCAACGGATATTATCTTGGGCTGAATTTTTTCCTGTAACGACGATTCGAGTGTAAAAAGATGATAGCTACCCATTTGGAGCGATGGCATAATGACGATTACCAAAACAATGATACCGATACCGCCAATCCAGTGGGTAAGACTCCTCCAAAATATAATTGACATTGGTAATGCTTCAATATCAACTAATATGGATGATCCTGTAGTCGAGAAACCTGAAATGGATTCAAAGAATGCGTCAACAAACGAAGGGATAGCCCCTGATATTATATAGGGTAAACAACCCATTAGGCTCATTGTTAGCCAAGATAGAGTTACGATCAGAAAAGCATCTTTGCGTTTGAAGGAAATTTGATCATTAGGCTTTCCGCTTAATAAAATGAATAGTCCGCTAGTAAACAAAGAAATGATAAATGAAATAAAAAAAGGTGTTATTGGTTCAGAAAATAGCAAAGCTACTCCCATGCATACTAAAAATGAAATGGCTATAATGAGCAGGCTTCTGCTTAGAACTTTAAATGCCATTTTTTGGTTTATTATGCCTCCCATTTTTTTTGCAGTAGAAAAAAGCTATAGTATTGTTAATCAGGATTTATAATTTTGAAAACCAAACATTCCCCAATGACTAAAGTGGTACAAATTTGTACCCTATTTCGTAAAGAAGATGTAAAAATACCAGCAACATGTATAAAGATTTTATAAAGAAGGGAGAGGTTGGATCTTTTGATCACTTTTACTGAGACTATTATTTTAATGGTCTTATCATTGATTCATCATTTGATTGTTGTCTGATATTTTTCTTGATCTGCGGTTGTATGATATAATTAAGCGGAATATTGTTATTTTGTGACATTGAAACCAATGATTATACAACATCAAAATAAATGAACGTCATGAGTAACAGAACACCTTTTCCCCGTGTATTTTGGGCCGCCAATACCATTGAAATATTTGAACGTTTTGCCTATTACGGGATCTATATGGGGTTTGGAATTTATCTCCAAAAGCTAGGATATTCGAAAGGAGATTTGGGTGTAATTCAAAGTATATTTTTGGCCGTATCGTACCTGATGCCTCTGTTTTCAGGTACTCTGGCCGATAAATACGGGTTTAAAAAAATGCTGATTGTTTCATATCTGGCCTACCTTCCGGCAATTTTAATGCTTATTATTTTTAAGTCGTTTTCGGGTATTGCACTCACCATGTTGACCATTGGATTTGCGGCCGGAATTTTCAAGCCCTTGGTGTCAGCAACCGTTAGGGCAATTACCGATTCAACCAATAAAACCCTTGGGTTCGGTATCTTTTATATGATGGTTAACATTGGAGCCACGGCTGGTCCGCTCGTTATGGGGAAACTAAGAGCTATGAGCTGGGATTATGTGTTTTATACTGCCGCCATTGCTATTGGTATGATGTTTATTATTACCATTTTCTTCTACAAGGAACCACCCCGTGATATTGAGGGAATTACATTAAAACAGAAATTCAAGGATATCGGTATTGCACTTTCTGATTATAAATTCGTCCTGTTTCTAGTGATTCTTGGACTTTTCTATTGGATGCCTTTCTGGTCTTTTGTCAATATCACCGCGATTTATATTAATGATTTTCTTGACACTGCAGCGCTTTTTAATGGTGTTTCATCGATTTTTGGAGCTGGAATTACCAAAGCGCTTATTGCCAGCGAGATTGATGGTGTGTGGCGTATTAATGCCGAGGCGATATCAAATACAGGTTATGTTATCATTTTATTTCAAGTGATGGTATCACGGATTTTCGAGAAGCGAAAGGCAATTCCCTCCTTCATTACGGGTATTATATTTGCATCGCTTGGGTTTATTATTCTTGGATTCTCGGCCGGATCAGCAAGTGGGTTGGTCTTTTTAGGCGTTTTTATATTTGCCGTTGGCGAAATGGTTTCATCGCCCAGAATTCAGGAGTATATTATGTGGATTGCCCCCAAAGAGAAAGCAGGGCTTTACATGGGAACCAATTTCCTGGCCATTTTTGTTGGAGCTTTATTAAGTGGTTTGTATACTGGATTGATGGGAAGGCTTGAGACTACTGGCCATCCGGAAAACGTCATGTTTATTCTTGCTGCACATCTGATTGTTGGGATGATTGTCATTTTTATTTTTACGCGAATTTTTGGCGGATTTAAAGAGAGAGTGGAATAGCTGTTTTTCGAAAACATTAACAAACAGTGAAAGAATAGTTAAAGGGCGCATTAAGAAATATTTCATTCATTTATGGGTAAAAAGCTATATTCAAATATTGAACTGTGGTTCGAAAAGCGGGCACAAAGAAAATCACCCCTTTTTTTGAGCATTGTTCCTTTGATGCTTTTGATCTTCATGATTTTCAGGTTGGCTGAAATCCATTATTTTTATCAGGGGTGGTACGATCCTGTATATGCCTACCTGATGAACGGATTGACTTTTGCACTCGGGTCGAATGATATTGGCCATACCGATAATCCGGGAACACCGTTGCAGCTTTTTTGTGCACTTGTTATCCGGTTAACAGCTTTTTTTCGGGGAACTCACGATTTAACAACGGACGTGCTAACCAATCCCGAAAGTTATATAAGGATAATCTCACTTTTACTGATCTTTTTAAATTGCATATTTCTTTGGGTGCTTGGTTTATTCGCATTTAAGAATCTGAAAAGTAGGAATCTGGCTATTTCGATTCAATTACTTCCACTGCTTTCGTTCGAACTGGTCAAATTCTTACCGATTGTTGCTTGTGAGTCAGTGGTAACTTTTTCATCAATAACCATAGCGGCGTGTGTTATTTTAATTGAAGGGGGAAAAGGAAGGAATAAATGGCTTTTCATACTCATTACATTTTTTTCAGCATTATCAATTTCCACTAAAATTTCTTCGCTGGTCATTTTAATTGTTCCTTTTTTCTTCTTTAAAAGTTTAAAAACGAAAACCTTCTATTTGTTTTTTACTTTGCTCTTTATTCTTCTTTTCATAAGTCCGGTAATGGATAAAATGGGAAATTTTGTCAATTTCATCAAAGGGATTGCCACTCATACAGGAAGTTATGGTTCGGGTGAAGCAAAAATGATCGACTGGACAATTTTCTTTGAGTCGATCCATAAAATGGTATTGAAGGAGTTCACCTTTACGTTGCACCTGCTCTTGTTACCCGTTGGATTGTTTGTGATTGTAAAAAGAAAAATTTCCTTATCGCTAAGGCGGTTGTACATGGCGGTTACTTTGGCTACTTTAATTCAGGTGTTGGTGGTAGCCCGTCATTACAGTTTTCACTACTTGATGCCAATTTTCGCACTGGTGATGCCTCTTCACGGTTATTTCTGGATCAGATATTTTCAGCAAAAAATGGGCAACCTTTCAACTCGTATCTTCTCATTGGTGACCATTGTGTTGGTCTTAGCGGTTTTTACCCGGTTGATTATTAAAAACCAGTTTGAGAAAAGGCTGACAAATCCGGTAGAAGTGACGTCGAATATTGTAAAATCGGAATTGAAAGGAACTTATATTATTCTGACCGATAACAACAACGGCGGAGTTTTTATTGAACCGGCCTTGCGTTTTGGTTATGGGTATTCAGCAAATACGATGAGGAATCGTTACGCTCCGGTATTGGCTTCGGTTTACTCGGGAAATTACCTTTGGAATTGTCGCGATGGGTTTACCGACTGGACTGGAAGTTATCTTCCTTTGGATCTTTTTTCCCGGTTTAAAGAAATCTACCTGTATGCGGGTGTAGGGAATTGTAAAAAATCAACGATAGATATTTCAGCGATGATTGAACTGGTAGGTATGTCTGATTTTGTAAAGCTGGAGAAGGTTTTCGAAAACGAAAAGTCGGGTGAAGTCATTGTGTTGGCAACAGTCGACACTGCCTTGATCAGGCAATACAACCAACCGCAGTTGGTTGTTGAAACAGGAGTGGAAGAGTTGACAGCGAATGGTGAAAATATAAAATCGACCAATGAACAGTTCACGTTTAGTGGCGGAGAATTTCAGTCGAATCAATTTGCAAGGAATGGCAAGTCGTCGCTGCTGCTTACCTCATCGAATCCTTTTGGCCTTTCATTTTCCATTCCTGTTTCGAAAGGGAAACGATATAAAGCGGAGTTATGGCAACGGAGCTTGGGGCAAAAGCAGGTTCTTATTATTGCATCGGCAACAAAAAGTGAGGTTTTGTACCGGACATCGGATAAAAAAGAAAATCAATCAGGTAAATGGACTTCAACTCAGTTGAATTTGAGCCTTCCTGAAAACTACCCTGAAGATAGTATCAATTTCTACCTTTGGAACCCAGAAAATGATTCGGTATGGATCGACGATTTTAAACTGATGGTATTTGAGTAATGGAGAGTTAAAAATAGGTAGTTTCAACCCTCTGTTTTATTTTATCTTCGCTCAAACATTGACCTGATAATGTCGTTCACCATTTTTGGGTTCTCTTTTAACCTGCGGGAACAATAGCCAAACCAGTCTTTTCCGAATGGAACATAGATACGAATTCGATGTCCACTGGCAACAATTTTGTCCCTCAAAGCGGGAGCAACGCCAAATAGCATTTGAAATTCATACCGATCTTTTGGTACATCGTATTTTTTGATAAGTTCTATCGCTTCATCGACCAGATAAGGATCGTGGGTTGCAATGGCTGTATAAATACCGTTTCTGAGCATTAAATCGAGGTTCATTAAATAGTGATGCCTGATTTCGTGAAAGTCTTTATAGGCAACATCTTCCGATTCGATATAGATACCTTTACATAACCTGAAATTTAGAGGGTCTTCTTTTGAATGTGAGGCTTTTAACATGTATTCAATGTCGGAATGGGTTCTTTTCAGATAGGCTTGCAGAACCAATCCTACATTCTTCGGGAATTCATTTTTCAAACGAAGGTAAAGTTCAATTTCAAGTGAAGTACAAGGGGCATCTTCCATGTCAATTCTTACAAAACTGCCGGTTGATGCAGCTTTTATGATCACTTCGCGGATGAAGCGATAACAATTTTCTTTGTCAATCAACAATCCAAAACTGGTGGGTTTTACTGAGAAATTTCCAATGATATTCTCCGCTGTAAAACGGTCTATAATTTTCAGGTACTCATTTTTATTTGTTTCTGCTTCTTTGATGGTATGAATAAACTCTCCAAGCAAATCAACGGTGACCATGATCCCCTTTCGGTTCAACTCTTTTGATGCATTGATCCCATCATCCATGTTTTCTCCAGCAACATATCGTTTCGAAAACATCCAAATAAACTTTTTTGGGAAGTAGGGTATCGTATCGGCAATGAATTTATTAAGCATAAATTGTGTTTCTGTTTTAATGTATCCTGTATCAAATTTACCATTTCGATTGTGTTGTATGAATGACTGAAATCAGCCACTTAGCATGATTTTTGGCATTGATTCTTTGCTCCGATTAACAGACGTTCTCATGATCAGGCTCAATCTTTCAGTTTTTTCTTGCCAATTATTCTATAAAAAATACTGCAAATTCAATGTTGCAGAGAGTTCTAAAAGAGATAAAAAATTATCTTTGCTTTAACTTAAAAAATCAATTAGAAATGAAGAAATTACCTTTCATCTTAAGTGTTATCTCATTGGTTGGGGTCATCGCATTAGCAATTCTTTTTTTGATCAATAATTCGGGCTCTTCATCCAAAAATTGGAGTGGGTCGAGTAGTTCATCTTCTGGAGGTAATATTAAAATTGCGTATATCCTTACCGACTCCGTTTTGGTTAATTACAAATTAGCTATCGATTTGCAAAAAGATTTTGCAAATCAGCAACAACAATTTAATGCTGATTTTAGTCGTAAACGTCAGAATTACGAAAGTGAAGCTGTCGCTTTTCAGGAAAAATTGCAACGTGGTGGGTTTATATCTGAAGACAGGGCTGTAAAAGAGAGGGATAAAATTTTAGGATTAGAGGAAGAGATCAAACGAATGGATTACGAGCTTTCTGCCAAACTGAGCCAGTTGGAAGCGACCATCAATAAACAATTGGCCGATAGCATTACTAATTATGTAAAGCGTTACAACAAAAAGCACAATTATACTTACATCCTGAGCAATTCAGGAAATATTATTGTAGGCGATCCGAAGTATAATATCAGCAAAGAGATACTCGACGGGTTAAATGCCGATTACACTTCTAAATAGGGAATTTTATAATTAGTATATTTGAAACCGTGGCTTTAAAAGCATACGGTTTTTTTTTATCCAATGGGTTTTGCTGATACTTATATTGAGAAAAACCGGGGAGAATTCTTTTTTGAACCAACTCAATTTCTTCCCTTCAAAATGATCGTTGTTATTCCTTGTTTCAACGAACCTGGAATCAAGTACACGTTATCATCGCTGTTTGATTGTGAATACCCCGATGTAGAAACATGCATTTTAGTTGTCGTTAACAGTTCAGAAAAAAGTCCCAATGAAGTTTTAATCCAGAATCGGAAAACAATCAGCGAACTAAATACGATTTCATCGAAAAACATATCATGGTTGAAACTGTTTTTAATTGATGTTAAGAATCTGCCTGAAAAGCATGGAGGGGTAGGTTGGGCACGCAAAATTGGTATGGATTGGGCAATTTCCCAGTTTAACCAATTTGATGATGACGGTGGTATCATTGTATCACTCGATGCTGACGCGTTGGTTGACAAAAACTACCTGAAATCAGTGTACCATCACTTTTTACTGCATAAGGGAAATGTTGCTGCCACAATCTATTTTGAACACCAATTCCATCGGCATGTTTTTAAGACGGAAAGACAGGAAGAAGCATCGGTTTTATATGAACTTTACATGCGCTATTACCGGAATGCTTTGTTGTATACCGGATTTCCGAATTCGATGTATACGGTTGGTTCGTGCTTTGCTGTTAAAGCGGGATCCTATGTCGCCCAAGGGGGAATGAACAGGAAAAAGGCAGGGGAAGATTTTTATTTTCTGCATAAAATGGCCATGCTGGGTGATATTGGCGAGATTAATTCAACAACCGTTTATCCTTCATCGCGCCTCTCAAACAGGGTGCCGTTTGGTACCGGGCCTGCGCTTCAAAAGTATTGCGATGGAGACCGTTCTGTCGAATATACCTATCCTCTCGAAGCTTTTGCTGTTTTGAAATCTGCTTTTATGAAGATTGGGAAATATTATAAGATAGGTGGAGAATTGAAGGCTGATGATTTATCGGATGACGCATCGTTTATTGGGTTTTGTGTTGAGATGAAACTCCCTGACGAGATTAGTGAGTTAAGATCGAACTGTGGCTCTGTCGAGATTTTTGAAAAAAGGTTTTTCCACTTGTTCAGCGCTTTTAAGGTTTTAAAATGGTTGAATTATTCACTGCAGCATCGCTCCCCGCAGGAAAATCTGTTGAATGAAAGCCATAAACTTCTTCGAATTATGGGAGTCGAAGAAAAGAGTATATTAATTGATTCTAAAGTAATGTTGAACCTTTTCAGGTCAATCGACAAGTACCGGTCAAATGATTAGATTTGTATGAAATAAATTTTTTGCCATGGAGATTTTATTAACGGTAGTCATTGTAAGTATTTTATTGGGTTTGGCTTTTCTTGGATTGGCAATTCAAATCATTATCAAAAAGAACCATAAATTTCCGAATACTCATATTGGAGGAAATAAAGCGATGGAAGAACGTGGAATAACCTGTGCTCAAACATGGGATAAAGCTGAACAGCGAAAAGCAAAAAAAGAGAACCGCTTTAAGAATTTGAAGCTATTCAACGATAAAAACGCGCAATAAGATCTTCAGTTTTCCTTCGTTCTCAATCTTTAATTCTCGGGCGATTGGAGTTTTATTCTCACAATCATTGTGTTTCTTATCGTATTACACGCTTCGTTTAAATCGTTAAAAGCAGGGGGCATAAAATCGGATGAATTGCCCGATAACTGACGTACTTTTCGAGGCGAGACAAGAAATACCAATTCGTCGTTTTCGGTTAATGCCTGGGCTTTTTCAAATGCTCCAATCGCCGAATTTTCAACATATCGGAATGTTTTCCGAGTTTTTTTATCATAGATAATATGAAAAATCTGACGTTCGTCGGCGCTGATGAGATTTACAAAGAAATAGGCAAAATGATCATTCTCAAGATATTTTTTCAAGCTGTAATAGCCATTGTGATTCAGTAATTGATAAGAGTCGTTGGCTCCCATTGTGTGAAAGAGTGGCGATAAATTTTTAATCCCATAGTCCAGAAAAAAGGTTTCGGTGATAGCGTTGCCTGAGATTTGAAATGTTGAATTTCCCAGTGATTCACATAAATAAATCTGTTTTTTGTGATTAGAAAAGGCGAAATTTTCAAATGGTGTGCATTTTGAAACCAGCCTCATTTTTTTGTCAATAATTTTACCGTTCTGATCGGTTTTAAGCAATCTGAACTGGGTCGCTTTATTGTTCCAACCAGTATAAATCCAGTAATAACCTTCAGGGTCACGGATGAAATCTGCCGGATTAATGGAAAAAACGATCTGATCAATTTTTTTCCCACTGTAAGAGTATCTTTTAAGTGTGGAATTCTCAAAATTGAAAATCTCAACTTGTTCGAGATAAGGATTAACACTGAACTTGACGGGGTTATTAAATACGGGGAGATTGTTTTCGTTAGTTGCTTGTTTCTGTTCGCAAATCATATTGATCAGAACTCCCTCTTCGTTGTATCGATAAACAGACTGGGTGAATTTATTGTCGAGAATGAAAAAATTGTTGTCTTCAAAACGTAATTCCATATCGGGCGAAACTGATCCGATCTTTTCATATTGGAGAGGTACGAAAGTAACCTCCTGAATAAGTTCCGATTCGATGAAGTTTTCGGTTATGGGTTGACTAAACGAAATTTGTACCTGTGCAAAACCCTTGAACCCGATCAACAGGAACAAGCTAATAAATAAGACCTGTTTCTTCATATTCATCTTAACCTTAATTGGGAATGAAATTAGTAAATTATTTCTTTTTCAGATTAGGTATTACAAAAAGAGTGCCTAAGAAATATTTTACAGAGAATTAAAACGATCTATCTTCCTATGCTATCCCGAATCTTTCTCATAGCTTCTCGGGCAGTCATTTTTCCTTCAATAACTTCATCAAAATAATTTAGTGTTCGCGCATTTTTTTCGTCTAAAAACCATGCACTGCTTTCAAAATAGCGATATGTATTTGTCCCAAAATTCTTCTGAATATAAGCTGAGAAGTTTTCAAATTGATCTGCACCGAAGGCAACATTCGATAAGTTGCCCTTAATGCCGGTGGGGCATTTAGTCGTTCTGCTCCACGATTCAGCCATTGCTGGTTTGTTTATGGCCAGTAAAAACTTAACAGCTTCATCGCGGTGAGGTGAGTTTTTCAAAACGCCCCAGGTAATTTGGTACGCCCCCGGGTAAAATTTCAGAGGGCGGAATCCGGGGAATTCAGCAGGCATACAATTTAATGTTTTTTGTTTATCTATTCCCATCCAAATGTTATACATCCACGAACCGTTTACATAAAAGAGACATTCTTCGTTGATAAGGGAGCCGGTTGTTGTGCTCCATTCTGTGGTGCGCCAATCGGGTTTCATGGGTTTGTATTTGGCAATTGACTCTATTGCTTCAAGGGTTTTTTCCCATGCTTGCAGCCGTTTTTCGGTTATTGTTTTCGAAAGAAATTCGTCTCTGTCGTCAAGAAGCGATCCGTACAGATTTACAGCAATAGCCATTGCTGTTTGCCAAACAAACGATTCATAGATTGGTGCGATATAGTCTTCGGGATGATTTTTATTGTATTGGTCAACAGCTTTAATGTATCCGGCAAAATCGTCGAAAGTCATACCGAATTGTTTGACCTGAACCCCGATTTTTTCTGCAACTTTATTATTACACCAGAGAGCCCAATATTGGCCTTCGAGCCATGGTCCGGGTATAATTCCGTTCCATTGAGCTTTTGCTTCGTCGGTTAAAAGTTCAGGTATCGTACCTTGTCTGAATTCTTCAATCTGACTAAAATCTACGAGGTGTTTTTTTGCCCAGTCAGGATCTTTGCAAATCGACAATACTTCAGAATACTCCCCATTTATACGGAGAATGTCCCAATCGGTAATCCCCTCCATGACAACTTTTGCCGTGTATTTCTCATTGCTTTTTCGGTCGAGCTTGTCGTAATATATTTCTTCGGGAAATTTGAGGTTGATTTTTATATTTTGATTCTGGAACTCATACTCACGGGCAATATCCCTGACCAGGAATTCCCGGTCACCTTCGCCAAGCCAATGTCCAACAAAATTAATGGTAGTGGTTTGTTCAATTTTGCCAAGGGCTTTGGCCGTATTTCGATTCGTCTCTTCCTTTGAACAACCGGTTAAAATTAAAACTGATGTTATAAGAAATGGAATCAAATGCATTGTTCTATAAAGCATTACGAAATTTGTTTTTTTCATTTCTTAACCTGGATTATTGTTAAAAACAGAAGATTGAGACTAATATTTGAGTTCAGATTATTCTTCAATCTTGAAAAACATAATGCTATGTTCAAGTTCAACCGCTTCGGTTTTCATTATTTCCGAATTCTTGGCCATTTCATCAGCAGTTGATGTATATTGCTGAATAACAAGGTTTAGTTCTTGGATTGCACTGTTGATTTGTGCTGCACCATTGTTTAATTCATTACTCGAAACAGATATATCGTTTACAAGTTGGGATGTTTTTTGAATTTCGGGAGCCAGGTTCATCATAAATTCGTGAGCACTTGTTGTTATGGCCACCGATTTTGCAGACAGCTTTGTAATTTCATCGGCAGCCTGTCGGCTGTTTTCAGCCAGCCGTCGTACTTCACCAGCCACAACTGCAAAACCCCTGCCTTGTTCCCCGGCGCGGGCCGCTTCAACTGCCGCGTTAAGGGCAAGGATATTGGTTTGAAAGGCAATATCGTTTACGATTGTAATTTTTTGAGAAATTTCTTTGATGTACTTCAAGCTTTCTTTTTCTTTTTCGATCAACTCATTGATTCCAACAGCTGCTTTATCTGAAATCAACTGTGTTTGTTTTGCTTTCTCATTGCTGTCTTGTATAACAGCAGCCATTTCTTCAACTGCTGATGAAACCTCCTCTGCTGATGTTGCCTGCTGCATTGAACCACCAGCAACTTTAATCGAAATATTACTGATCTGGTTGCTGCTCCCATTCACTTTATATGCCCCTTTTGCAATGCGCGAGACAATATCGCGTAGCTTTTCATTCAGGTTGTTGATAGCCAAACTAAGCAATCCGATTTCATCGTCTGAATCGACAGTTAAAAGTTTCTTTGAAAGCTTACCTTTTTGAATCTCGGTAATAAGGGCCAATGTACGGTTGATCTTTTTAGTGAAATAGAGATTGAATAAATAAATGATAACCCCTGAAGTAAGTATAATGCAAAGCAGTGATCCGAGAACAAACATTAAAATAATCGAAGCTTTTTGGGCTTGTAACCGATCCATTTTCGCATAGACGAACAAGTGTCCAAGGAATTTACCATCGTCGAGATGCAAAGGACTGATGGTGACAAAATAGCGTTTGCCATTTTTATCAACATTTTTGAAAACAGATTCTTTTATCTCCTGTTTCAATTCAGGGTAATCGGCGAAAAGAGTAACCTGATCGCGGGTTTTCTCTAAATATTCATGGTTTAATGAAAAATAGACTTTCCCATTGGCGCCAACAATAATGCATTCTTCAATTGTTTCTCCCAACAACTTTTCCATCGTTGCTTTATCCTCGGTTGTTTCATATCTGAGCAATCCTTTCGACATGAGGTAAGCAGGTGTTTGAAATTTTTGCTTGAGGCCATCTTCAATCTGGGAAGTGAATCGATTTATGTAGAAAAAACCTAGAGTAAGTAAAGCCACAAACTCTGTCACGATAATGAGTAGACCAATTTTGTAGGATAATTTCTTAAATCTGAATAGAGATATTGCTGCCATTCGATATTAATATTTAGGTTTTGATTAGATTTAGTAACAATGTACGAATTTCAACATTAATTTTATATTAACGGGTAACAAAAATAACAATGTTGATGGGTAAATGTAAAAAAATAAATTTGCTTATTAGCAGTAATAAAATCAGCTTAGTCCTTCAATTAAAAAAAAGATTGTCCGATTTTTTTTGCATCTCAATTTCCGAAATCGTCAAAAAAGATATTCTCTTTTTCAACACCAAGGTCAAACAACATTTTGTTTACGGCAACAGTCATCGGGCCAGGCCCACACATGTAGTACTCAATATCTTCGGGAGCTTCATGATTCTTGAGATAATTGTCGTAAATAACCTGGTGGATAAAACCAACCGGACCAGTCCAATTGTCTTCTGGTTGAGGATCGTTTAACGCAATGGTGAATTTGAAATTTGGAAACTGTTTTTCAATGGCTCTGAACTGATCTTCATAGAAAATTTCGCGGACAGAACGGGCTCCATACCAATAGGAAACTTTACGTCCTGTTTTAACAGTTTGAAAGAGGTGAAAGAGGTGTGAGCGAAGGGGAGCCATTCCAGCGCCTCCGCCGATATAGAGCATTTCGTTTTGAGTATCCTGAATAAAAAATTCGCCATAAGGTCCTGAGATAGTAACTTTATCGCCTGGTTTTCTTGAAAAAATGTAGGAGGAACAGATGCCAGGAGGAACATTGGCCCAGCCATTTTTCTGACGGTCCCAAGGTGGGGTTGCAATACGAATGTTCAACATCACGATATTGCCCTCGGCAGGGTGGTTGGCCATTGAATAGGCGCGATAGGTCTCTTCTCTATTGTCTATTTTAAGATCCCAGAGTTTGAATTTATCCCATTCATCACGATACTTTTCTTCAACCTCTATATCTTTTCCAAAATCGCATTCGTATTTTGGGACATCAATTTGGATGTATCCCCCCGATTTAAAATTGAGGTTTTCACCTTCGGGAAGTTTCACTACAAATTCTTTAATGAAAGTGGCCACATTGTGGTTCGAAACGACCTCGCATTCCCATTTCCTGATCCCCAAAACTTCTTCCGGTATTTTGATTTTTACCTCTTCACGTATCTTTACCTGGCAACCCAACCTCCAGTGACTTTGCTGTTCTTTACGTGTGAAAAAACTTGTTTCAGTAGGAAGGATTGAGCCTCCGCCTTCAAGAACCTGACATCGGCACATTCCGCAGGTACCACCACCACCGCATGCCGAGGGTAAGAATATTCCATTTTCGGATAAAGTAGAAAGTATTGAACTACCCGGATTAACAATTAGTTCCTTTTCTTCATTGATCAAGACTTTTACTTCACCACCAGCGGTTAATTTTGCTTTGGCATAAAGCAGGGCAGAAACAAGAATCAGTACGATAACCAAAAAGGTTACAATGCTTGAGAGTATCACGAATAGAGTTGAACCTAAAAACATAGTCATTGTATTTTTCGCATTAAAGTTTAATTCCAAGGAAGCTCATAAAAGCAATTCCCATTAAACCTGTGATAATAAATGTGATTCCAATTCCTCTGAGGGGTGCTGGGATCTTGTTGTATTTTAATTTCTCACGAACGGCGGCAAGAGAGACTATGGCCAATGCCCAGCCAACTCCGGAACCAAGTCCCCACGATAATACTTCACCAATATTTTGGTATTCCCGTTGTTCCATGAAAAGGGAACCTCCTAAAATTGCACAGTTAACCGCTATCAGTGGGAGAAAAATCCCCAGAGAATTATAGAGCGACGGTGAAAATTTTTCAATAAACATTTCAACCAGCTGAACCATGGCTGCAATGGTTGCTATATAAATCATGAAACTCAAAAAAGAAAGATCGAGCGTACTGAAATCTTTACCTAACCATGATAAAGCTCCAGGTTTCATGACATGTTCGAGCAAAAGGTAATTAACAGGAACAGTAATTATCTGAACAAAAATTACAGCAGCTCCAAGTCCTATTGATGTTTTTACCGTTTTTGAAACTGCCAGATAAGAACACATTCCAAGGAAAAAGGCAAAAACCATATTGTCGATAAAAACCGACTTTATAAATATATTGATCATTTCGTGCATAATCGATCTCTTTTAAGTTGTTATTCTTTTTCGATCAAATCTTTATTGAAACTACGTTGTATCCAGATAATACATCCGACTAAGATTAATGCCATGGTTGGCATAATCATCATCCCATTGTTTTCATATCCGGCATCGTAAAATGATTGAGGAACGATTCTGAACCCCAGCAAAGTTCCCGATCCAAACAGCTCGCGAACAAAAGCAATCATGATTAAAATCATTGCATAACCAGCTCCGTTCCCAACCCCATCGATGAATGATGGCCAGGGTTTATTGCTCATTGCAAAAGCTTCAAGCCGGCCCATGATGATACAGTTCGTAATAATTAAACCCACATATACCGAAAGCTGTTTGCTGACATCGTACACAAATGCTCGCAAAACCTGATCGACCAGGATTACCATAGTCGCAACAATTACGAGTTGAACGATAATGCGGATTCGCGAGGGGATATAGTTTCGCAAAAAAGAAATTACCAGGTTAGAAAATGCGGTTACAACAATAACCGATATCCCCATAACGATGGCTGGTTTAAGCTTAACAGTTACAGCAAGTGCTGAACAAATCCCCAGAATTTGAACTGTAACGGGATTTTGCAGGTTCAGTGGGCTAGTCAGTAATTTGAAATTTTTTGAAGAGATCATGCTCATCGCAGTATGTTTTAATTATTGACGATTTTTAATGTTGAATAATTTGTATTGGATCAGGCAGGTGTCCAGCATCGCTTCCACTCCCTTTGATGTGATTGTTCCACCTGAAATTGCATCGACAGCGTGCAAATCATCTTTTGTATTTCCACCTTTTATTACTTTAATCGAAACAAATCTGGTACTGTCTTCGAAGATTCTCTTGTTGATAAATGGTTTTTCAAATGGCTCATAGGCAATTTCAGCGCCCAAACCCGGGGTTTCACCCTGATGGTCGAATATAACACCATAAACTGTGTTCAAATCGGGTTTAAATGAAATGTAACCCCAGATTGGCCCCCAAAGTCCCTTTCCGCGCAAGGGAATTACAAACGCTTTGGTGCCATTGTCAAGAGCGCCAACAAAGACCGGAAGATTCCGATCGGCAGCTGCTTTGCTTAATTCTTTTTTCAAATCGACAGAAAAAGCGTCAATACCTGCTGTTTTTTCGCCGTTGTTATTTACCACAAAGCTGTTGGTTATGTATTTAGAGTATAGATCAACAGCATTTTCCGGTGTCGAATTAATATTCACAGAAGCTAGTATGTTCTGTTTTTTCTCAACTTCAATGTTCTTATCCTGATAGGGTTTTAATTTCAAAGCAGCAGTTGAAAGCAGCAGGGCTACCAACACGACCATGACAGCCGAAAAGATAAAAATATAGGTATTGCTGAAATTCTTCATCGCGTTCAGATTTATGCGTTGCCTTTAATAGTAAACCGTTTCATTCTTCGTTTTATATGACCCTCTACAACAAAATAATCAATCAATGTTGCCCAAATATTCATCAAAAGAATTGCCAACATCATACCTTCAGGATATGCAGGATTGAATATTCTTATCAGAACAACAAGCGCACCGATTAAAAACCCGTAAACCCACTTGCCCTTTTCAGTATGGGGTGCAGTAACCGGATCGGTGGCCATGAAAACAGCTCCAAAAGCAAAACCACCCATTAAAAGATGGTAATATGCGGGGAGCGCCATGTATTCGTTTATTGCAAAAATGTTGCATATCAATCCGATAGAAAGCGCTCCAATTACGGTCGACAACATGATTTTCCAACTTCCGATACCGGTAAAAATCAATATCGCAGCACCAATTAAAATGGCGAAAGTTGAAGTTTCACCAATTGATCCGGGAATGAATCCAAAAAACATATCGTGAATGGAAGCAAGTTTTGTTGAACTCTCCTGAGCTAATTGAGCCAGTGGTGTGGCACCTGAAAAACCATCCACAGGGACTTTATTGTTCAGATCGAAGATCCATACTTTGTCACCCGACATGTGCGATGGGTAGGCGAAGAATAGAAATGCGCGGGCAATTAAGGCAACATTCATAATGTTATAACCAGTCCCGCCAAAAATTTCCTTGCCAAAAATAACGGCAAAAGCCACGGCAAGAGCAAGCATCCAAAGTGGGATATTTACCGGAAGGATGAGAGGAATTAAAATTCCGGTAACCAGAAATCCTTCACTTACTTCGTGCCCTCGTATTTGTGCAGAAATAAACTCAATACCCAAACCAACTCCATACGAAACAACGATGAGTGGCAACAATTTCAGGAATCCAAAAAAGAAATTTTCAAAAAGTCCTCGTTCAATGCCAAATGCAAGTCCATTTTGGTAACCAATATTCCAACTGCCAAATAATAGGGCTGGAATTAGTGCTACTACCACGACAATCATTGTCCTTTTCAGGTCAATTGAATCGTGTATGTGAACACCCGATTTTGATGTGTGGTTGGGTGTAAACAAAAAAGTTTCGAAGGCACCAAATGTTGAACCCAATTTTGAGAACTTACCACCTTTTTGGAAAAGTGGTTTTTTATTATCAATATACTTTCTGAGAGTTTTCATCGAGGTTGAATGATGTTATACCTGTTTATTAACCAAGTTCTTTGACCACAAGATTGATGCCTTTTCTAAGGATTTTCTGAACCTCCGTTTTAGAAGTACAGACATATTCGCAAAGAGCGAGGTCTTCTTCAATAACTTCGTATATGCCCAGTTGTTCCATTTTATCAATATCATCGGCAAGAATTGATTTGATGAGATGAACGGGCAGAATATCCATTGGTAACACTTTTTCGTATTGTCCGGTCATAACATAAGCGCGTTCCTCACCATTCAGATTAGCATCGGCCCGATAGGTTTTTCCTGGCATGAGCCATGAAAAATAGGCATGAGACATGCTGAACTTATTGAGGCGTGGCATAGCCCATCCTACAAATTCGTACTCATTGCCTTCGGGGATTACCGTGATTTGGTTGTGATAAAAACCCAGGTAATCGGAGCGGTCAGTTTTTGTTCCTGTCAGAACATTGCCCGAAATGATCCGTTCGGTGACCTCATTTTTGGTTTTTTCATCAACCAATGAATTTATTTCAGATCCCAAAATGGTTTTCAAATAGCAAGGTGCTATTACTTCAGACCCGGTGAGGGCGATGGTTTGTGAAAAATCAAGTTTGCCTGTTTTGAATAGTCTTCCAATGAATAATACCGCTTGAGGATTGATGGTCCAAACGATATCGCCTTTGTTTAATGGTTTTAAATTATGGATTTGGATTCCAACAGCACTTGCTGGATGTGGCCCTTCAAAATGATTTATTTGAACGCCGCTTAATTTTGAAAGCTTTGAAGCGGGGCGTAATCCGAGATATAACTTACCTGTTGTAAGTTTGGCCAGCACATCCAATCCAATCTGAAACGTCGGAGTTTCATCGCCAATGATGAAGTCGATTTCGGGAGACAATGGGGCAGAATCGAAACCTGAGATGAAAATATCGCGTGGCTGATCGGTGGGCTTAGCAATGATACCGAAGGGGCGCTGAATTATAAATGGCCATAACCCGCTATTAAGTAGTAATTTAATGATCGAATCCCGTTCCGTTTCCTTCCAGTTGGCAACCGGGAATTCTTCAAATTCCTCTTTGCCATCGGGTTCGATGACAACATTCATAATTTTTCGTTGATCTCCACGGTTAATGAAAGCAACTCTGCCATGAACCGGAGACACAACCACAATTTCAGGGTTGAACTTGTCGTAAAGCAGGGGTGTACCTGCCTTAACAATGTCATCGGTTTTTACGGAAAGTTTAGGGAAAAACCCTTTGAAATCGGAAGGTTTGATTGCAAAGGTTGCTGACTGTTTTGTTGCTCGAATAACAAGTTCAGCTTTTCCTTTCAGTCTAATATCTAAACCTTTCTTAATTTTTATTGTATTCGACATTCCTGATTTTTAGAATTTTTGTTGAGCTATAAAGTTAAAAATTATAAGAGACTATTTCATTTAATCTGCAATTAATACGAATTATTGAAGGTTTCTTAAAATTCAGATTTCGATTACATATAATCGCATGAATACTTAAAAGGTTTATTAAAAATAAACTTTTTTTTGAATTTAGTCAATTTTAAAAGTGTTGCTTCGTTATAAGTATTCTGGCTCTAAAATAATTAGGTTCATTATTATTTCCGAGGGTAATTCTTCAGGGAATTATTATTTTTGAATGAAAATTTTCAAACATGGGTCTAAAACGTTTTTTTTTAATTTCCGTCGTTGTTTTGTTGGCGATTTCTAGCTTCTCGATGAACTTGCCGGTGGTTCTAACGAATACAATTTATACCGACAACATTCGGACTGTTCAATTTTGGGGAAATGGAGGTAGTTTGACGAACCCTGTTATTTACTTAAACACCGATCAAACCCTGAACTTCTCGTTCGATGATTTGTCGAATGAGGTAAAAGGTTATTATTATACCATTTACCATTGCGACCGGAATTGGAAGTTGTCTAAAATAAGTCAGCAAGAATACCTTGAATCATTTGTCGATTTTCCGTTAGACGATTACGCGTTTTCGGAAAACACGAAGGTGAAATATTTAAATTACAATTTACAGTTGCCAAATAATGATGTTAGTTTCAAATATTCAGGCAATTATATTCTGGTTGTTTTCGACAAGGATATTCCCGATGAACCGCTGGTCACCTGGCGTTTTTATGTTGTTGAGTCGATGGTAAAGATCGATGCCCGTATTAAGAGAGGAACATTTGATCAAAGCAGCAGGAGTGGAGAAACACAGGAGATTGACTTTCAGATTCATCACGAAAATCTCCCCATAAAAAACCCGCATGCCGATTTGAAAGTTGTTGTAACTCAAAATAACAGGTTTGATAATGTTTTAACCGGTTTGGATCCTATCTATTTTGATGATGCAATTCTCAAATACGATTACAACCTCGAAAATAATTTTACCGGCGATAATGAATATCGGAGTTTTGAAATCAGGGGTATCAGTTTCCCCGGAAAAGGTGTTGCTGATATCAGTTTTCATCCTCCGTTATATCATATCACGCTTGAACCCGATCAGCTGAGGGTGCAGGATCGGTATTTTTTTAGCCGTGATCTGAACGGGCTTTATCGAATTGAAATGTACGACTCTGATTTTCCAGATGTTGAGGCTGATTATATTTTTGTTCATTTTACCCTTAAGGCAGATCAGGTACTTTCTGGTGGAGGAGTCTATGTGTTTGGAGCATTGAGCAATTGGCAATGCAATAAGCTGAGTGAAATGAAATGGAATATGGACGAGAAGCAATATGAACTGGCTCTTCTTCTTAAACAGGGTTATTACAACTATTGCTATGCATGGAAAGATTTTGCGAATGGCAAGATAAAACTAAATAGCCTTGAAGGAAGTCATTACGAATCTGAAAATGACTACTACATATATGTTTACTATGGAAAATTGTCTGACAGGTACGATCGTTTAGTCGGATATCAGAAATTCAACTCGCTGGAAGATCGGGCTTTTCTGAATGACTTCGATTGATTTAAATGGGTATTAAGAAGTAAAAGATCGATCCCTTACCCGGGACAGATTCAAATTCAATCTTACTTCCGATTTTTCCAGTCAAACTTTTAACAATTGTGAGGCCAGCGCCTGTTCCTGAGTATGTCCGCGAGATACGATTATCAACTTGATGGAAAAATTCAAAAATGGTGTCATAATCTTTCTTTTCAATGCCAATACCAGTGTCACGGGCAAATATCTTGATGAAATTACCTTCCGTTTCGTAGCCAAAAATAACCGTGCCCTCTTTCGTAAATTTAATGGCATTGTCAACAAGATGATTTATTATTTTGATTATAAGGTAATTGTCGCTAATAATTTCAAATTTTGGAGAATCATTGCCTAGAGTTAATCTGATATTAATATTTTGTTTCACCGAATTAATCTTTGAGAGGTATTTTTGATAAATATTCATGAACATGTCGTTAACAAGGAAGGGTGATGGATTGTAGGTAATCGCTCCGCTTTCAATCTCTGAAATATCGATGATGTTTGTGATGATATCCATTAAATATTCACCATTCTTTATTACAATTTGAAGGAACGAATTCTTTTCATCTTCATTGAAAGTGTTTGATATTGCCATATTTGAGAAGCCCAAAATGGCATTCATCGGAGTTCTGATCTCATGTGAGATATTCTCGAGGAATGAAGATTTTAACCGGTTTGCTTCTTCTGTTTTTTTTCTGGCCTCTATCAGTTGATGCTGGTACTCCTTGTTGGTTGTAATGTCGCGACCGATTGAAATAACCTGGTTTTCGTTTAGTTTGGCCAATCGCATTTCAAAGATTAATGTTTTTCCGTTCGATAACTCCATTCCATATTCAATGGTTTCAATATTGTCATTCTCGATGACGTATTGAATGCTTGTGAATATTTGATAAGCCATAGGTTTTGAAAAACCCATTTCAAAAATGGTTTTGCCAATAATGTCTTTCTGACTCAATTTCATGAGTTCAGGGTTATTTGTAACATAATCGATATATGTTCCATCTTTTTCAATGATGAAGAAAATATCGGGTAACGAGCCCAATAAATTTGTTAACCTGCTTTCCCTGTTCTGGAACTTTTCAATTTCAGATTTCAGATCGGTAATGTCCGTAAAATAGGATATTATCAAATCATTTTCGGGTGAAATGGTATTTACTAAAAACCACTTTTCTATGTGGTCGATATAGACGCTAAATGAATTTCTGTTCGAATGAAAATAAACATCCTGCCAATTAAATGAACCACGGAAAATAATAGGGAATATATCGGAGTATTCAACATCGATAATCTCAGATTTTGAAATTCTGAAAGCTTTTTCAAAGAAAGAATTTGTCCTGATTACTTTCATTCCCGACTTCTCGCCATGTTTGTCGCGACTTATGACAAGAGCGATTACCCCAACGTTGATTTGCTTTAACGATTCATTAATCAGGTTGTCGAGTCTGTTTCTTTGATCATGAATTTTGGATATCAGGCCATTAAAATAAATGAATAATAACGTAAAAAGTAATGCAATAATGGTTAGTTCAATGATTGGGTGGATTGAGAAGAAAACACTTTTTGTTTCATAAAGAGGCTTAATAAAAGGAAGTTCATTCGAAAAAAGGTAAAAAGCCAATGTGAGCAGGGACTCAACATAGAACAAAACAATGAATAAGAGTTTTTCTTCAAATACAAATAAGAACAGAAAACCGGCATAAATAAAAGTAAGAAGCCCCGGAAGGGAATCTCTTGTATCGGTAATGGAATAGAATGGATTGATATAAAAAAAATAAAGCGCTAGTGGCATGATGAAAATTACCCTTGATGCAGCATGATAATTCCCCTTGAGTAAGATTGTTATATTCAGGGCAAACATGCTGCCAAATACGATAATGCCGGGAATGTTTTTTGTTTGGTCGATATTAAAAGCAAATACAACCGTTAAGATTACAGTTGTTAAAATTCCCGCCAGAGAAAAGTAAATTAAAACCTTTGTTTTCCGTTTTGTCAGACTAAAAACCCCTTCATAGTTCTGAAAAAGGAAATCAAAATTCATATATTTTATTCGGTATTAAGTCTCATTTAACAAAACTATGGAATATTTTTTAATATTAGTACAATAGATGCATGTTGTTTGAAAAAAAAAGTTAGTTCTTTCATGACAATCCTAACTGATTTTTATTAGTTTTTTAACGGTGTTCTGGTCATAAATTTGGGGCATAATCAGATTTAAAAATATTGATATGTCGAAAGGATTCTTTAATGTGCCCATTGCGAAAAATGAGCCTATAAAAACATACGCTCCGGGAAGTCCAGAGCGAGTAGAATTAAAAGAGATGCTTTCAAAGCTTCGTTCCGAGGAAGTTTCAATTCCAATGTGCATTGGGGGGAAAGATGTTTATACCGATCAGAAAGTGAGAATATTCCCGCCTCACGAAATTAAACATACGTTGGGGTATTATTCTCAGGGGAATGGCGAACATGTTCAAATGGCCATCGAAGCGGCGCTTGAGTCTAAAAAAAGCTGGGCTGACATGTCGTGGCACCACAGGGCATCAATATTTTTAAAGGCTGCCGATTTATTAGCTGGACCTTACCGTGCCAAAATCAACGCGGCAACCATGCTTGGACAATCGAAAAATGCTTATCAGGCCGAAATTGATGCCGCCTGTGAATTGGCCGATTTTTTCAGGTATGGGGTCAAGGTGATGACTGAAATCTACAAATTGCAACCCGAATCGTCGAACGGAATCTGGAATTATAACGAATTCAGGCCACTCGAAGGTTTTGTTTTTGCACTTACTCCGTTCAATTTTACATCTATTGCTGGTAACTTACCTGCTGCACCTGCCATGATGGGTAATGTGTGTGTATGGAAACCGTCGAAAACGGCCATTTATTCTGCCGCAGTTATCATGGAGATTTTTAAGGAAGCCGGGTTGCCCGATGGAGTTATAAACCTTGTTTTTGCATCAGGGCCAGCTACTGCCGAGGTCGTTTTCAACCATCCCGATTTTGCCGGGATCCATTTTACCGGATCGACCGGAGTGTTTCAAAGTATTTGGAAAACAATAGGTGAAAACATATACAAGTACAAAAGTTATCCGCGTATTGTAGGCGAGACCGGTGGTAAGGATTTTATTTTTGCCGATAACACCTGCAACGTTCAGGCATTGGCTACCGCTTTTGTACGTGGTGCTTTTGAATATCAGGGGCAAAAATGTTCGGCTGCTTCAAGGGCTTATGTTCCCCGGAGTATCTGGGAGAAATTCTGGGAAGAATCCAAAACACGCCTTGGGCAAATCAAAATGGGGCCACCCGAAGATTTCACCAACTTTATCAATGCGGTGATTGACGAAGCATCGTTCGATAAGCTTAAGAGTTCAATCGATGAGGCCAAAGCAAGCCCCGATGCCGAAGTTATTTATGGGGGAAATTGTGATAAAAGTATCGGATATTTTATTGAGCCTACCGTCATTCTGGCTAAGAAACCCGATTACATTACCATGCACGAAGAGCTTTTTGGCCCGGTCATCACGGTGTATGTTTATGAAGATGATAAAATGGACGAAACACTTGATATACTCGACAAAACTTCGATTTATGCCTTAACGGGAGCCATCTTATCACAGAATCGATATAGCATTGAAAAAATTACGAAGAAGCTTGAAAACGCTGCTGGTAATTTTTATATCAACGATAAGCCTACAGGAGCAGTAGTAGGTCAGCAACCATTTGGCGGGGCCAGGGGGTCGGGCACCAACGACAAAGCGGGGTCGATATTTAATATGCTTCGCTGGGTTTCAATACGTACCATTAAAGAGAATTTTGTTCCGCCGGTGCAGGTTTCCTATCCAAATTTTTTACCTGATCTGGAGTAATATTAAAGCCATAATCTAAAGGGTGTGAGTCCCGAAGGAGCCGTAATGACAGGAATCAAATAGACGAAAGCAAGGCTTCGGTTGTGAGTTAAGCCGAACGTGTGTCCATGGTGAAGTGGAATCTGAAGGCAGCCGTAGGCGAAAGATTGACAAGAAGAACAGAAACCGGATATAAGCCCTGTTTCCCCGGATAATCGACTCATGAATCGAAAAGCCCGATAGTCATTGGGAGGGGGAAAGGGGTAAATCTGGCCTGTCAACCGGAAAGAACAATAGCTTACCCCGTGAGGCCTTCACGGGTTCCCTGCAAAGGGATAACAAAACGGGCCAACGTGCGGCGAAAGCGTGAAGGAGTCAACAGAGGGCATAGTCGTCATAGATACGAGCCTCCAGAAAGATGGAGGACTTACAAAATACTGAAGGCCTGAATCTATTCACACAGTGAAGGATAGGCTGGTACAGCAAGCAATATATCAATTGATTTCAATCTTTGTCTCTGCCGATTTCCGCTTCGCACCAATTCAATTCATTCAGTCTTTCAGTTCATTCCGTTCTTCTATTCCAACGCTTGTTTAATATCCTCAATCAAATCCCCGCCCCCTTCAATTCCTACAGAAAGCCGCATGGTAGTTGGATAGATATCCATTTCCGCTCGTACTTCGGGTGTGAATTCAGTGAAGATGGTTGAGTAAGGATGGATAATAAGGCTTTTGTTATCGTTCAAATTGGTGGCGCGGCGTATGGTTTTCAGCCGGTTCATGAATTTCATACAGGCCTCTTCTGATTCGAGGTCGAAGGTCATGATGGTGCCGGGAATTCCGCCAAACTGTTTTTTTGCCAAATCATAAAAGGTTGAGCCCTGTAAGCCGGGATAATTTACCCTTTTTACGGCGGGATGTTCGCTCAAAAACCTTCCCAATTCTATGCAATTGCGGTAACACCTTTCAACCCTTAGTTCAAGAATGTCGAGACCCAGTATTTGGTAGTAGGCCGAATGGGCGGTCATGCAGGTGCCAAAATTTCGGTAAATGTTTTTCCGAAGCTTGGCAATGAACGCATCTTTCCCGAATTTTTCATTGTACGGTGAAAGCGAAGGGTTTTTTGACCAATCAAAAGTGCCATTGTCCAAAATAACTCCACCGATTGATGTTGCACCGCCTGAAATAAACTTGGTGGTCGACATAACCTCAACGTCCACTCCGAAATTGGATGAGGTGAGAACCGATGGCGGCGTCAGTGTACTATCGCAAACCAATGCGATTCCATGTTTCCGGGCAATGATTGATAGCGCTTCAAGGTCGGCTATCTCGAGTTGAGGATTGGTGACAGTTTCTAAAAAGATTGCCTGTGTTTTGTCATCGATCAGGCTTTCAATTTCGTTTAGATCAGTCATGTTGGCAAACCGGGTTTCAATTCCAAAGGCTGGCAGGGTTTGGTTGAACAGCGCATAGGTATGTCCAAAGAGGTGATTGCCCGAAATGAGATTATCGCCACTTTTACACAGAGCCAGAACCGTAGTTGAAATAGCCGCCATCCCCGACGATACTGCCAACGCCTGATAAGCGCCTGTGAGTGTGCGCATCTTTTTCTCAAGGTACTCAACGGTTGGGTTCGAGGTGCGTGAGTACACATGTGCCGGATATTCGCCCCTGAAATTGGCGGCAATATTCTCCGCGCTGTCGAAATCGAAAGCAACTGATTCGTAAATGGGGAAATGCAAAGCCCTGTGGGGATCATTCTTCGGAAACTCAACGTGCAATGCGCGGGTCGTAAAACTTTTTTTCTTCATGAGCACAAATTTAAGTTAAGCTGATTTATGTTGTTCCCCATAAGTTTTTAAATTGCATGAAATTTAATTTTCACTTTTCTCCGATGAACACAAAAATCAACAATTCGATTTTTAATACGTTCCCGGTTTTGGAAACCGAGCGGTTAATCCTGCGCGATTTTTCGTTTAGCGATACCCGCGATCTTTACATTATACGTTCCAACCCGAAGGTGATGGAATTCATGGATTCGCCAAAGCACCAATCACTTTCCGATACAGAAGAAATGATTACCCTGATGCTCGATTCTTTCATGGTTGAGACAGGTATCAACTGGGCGATTGAGAGCAAAGAGAACGGGAAAATGATCGGTTATATCGGATTTTGGCGTCTTATACCAGAGCATTTAAGAGCCGAGATTGGTTATGCCCTGAAACCACCTGTTTGGGGAAAAGGTTATATGAAAGAGGCTGCCTGGGAGGTGCTGAGATTTGGTTTTGAACAACTGGGCCTTCATAGTGTTGAAGCCAATGTGAACCCGGCAAACCTTGCTTCAGCCCGGTTATTGAAATCTCTGGGTTTCCAACTGGAGGGACGCTTTAAAGAGAACTATTTTTTTGACGGGAACTTTACAGACTCACACATTTTCAGCCTGCTCGAATCGGGGTTTCAACCTTATGAATACAAATGGTAATACCCCCACGCTCAAATGGGATGAACGAAAAGGCCCGATGATAGACAAAATGGGAGACATGTAAGCTTTTTGTTGATAGCCAAAAGCTAATAGCCGCTGGCGATTTGGACGTGGGAAAATATTGGAAAACCGAAACTCCTTTATCCAGTTTTCCAACACTCCAATTTTTTAGTCGCACCAGTCGTCAATCAGGTATTTATTCCAACAGTGCCAGTTTGAATTATTGAAATAAGCAGGGCTTGAAACCCTTCCGTTAAAAATTGTCGAACTCCATTCAATCATAATTTTCGATTCATCGATACTACGGTATATCTCATAATACCTGTCGAGCTCTTTTGCAGGATCTTTGCCACTGATTATATAACTGTCGGCATCATCGTCGAAGGTGCTTACCAGCGTGTATTTTAATTCGTACGTTTTATGGTCGGCCGACGCTTTCCATTCCGACGCGATTACTTTATTCGGTGTTGTTGGGTTTTCATAGATCGTCCAACTTGCAGAAGTAGAGTCTTTAACTGAACCCTCAAACCATAAGAAATCAGTAAATCCATTCGCTCCGATTTTGTCGATATACATTTCCCATTTAACATCCCCTTTTGTTTGAGTGATACCATTGAGAGTAGCATAATAGGTCGACCCGATTGCAGGAAATTCATAGCTCCATTGCCATGTCTGATCGCCAATATACGTTGGCGTACTGGCAAATGATGCACTATAAGCGATGGCAGGTATAATCATTGTTGATGAATAAAACACACTGAAAAAAGCAACATTTAATGAGCTGTAAAGCCAGTTTTCAGCAATCAGATTGACGCTCTTGTCACTATCGTAACTGGAAAAATCCATCGAGAAAGCATTTTCAGGTGGAAGCACAGGAACTGGTGGAATTTCATCTTTTTTGCATGAAGCAACCATTACTAAAAGGCAAACGGCCAGAATGAGTTTATTTTTCAGGTATTTCATAATATTCAATTTTAGAAAATCAAATTTATCAAAACAAATTGAATTTAACTAAAAAGTCCGTTTGATTTCGAAACGGACTTTTTTATATTGTTATTATTCATTGCAGGGTTTTTCACCTGTAGCTTTTTCAACATACCATTTTAGCGGGTGAGAATCTGGTCTTTCGATGGGCATTCCATACAATCGGTCTAAAACCAACGAAGATAAAACCCCCAGGGCTCTCGATACCCCGAAAAGCACGGTGTAGAACGAGTACTCTTTTATTCCGTAGTGATAAAGCAATGAACCCGAATAGGCATCGACATTGGGCCAGGGGTTGCTGATTTTGCCTACATCGCCCAAAATTGGTGGAACAACTTCATACAGATTGTTCACAATGTTGATGATAGGATCGTTCTTTATGTACTTGTTGGCAAATTCCATCTGAACCAAAAAACGGGGGTCGGTCTTGCGCAATACCGCATGGCCGTAACCTGGTACAACGCGGCCCTCATTCAATGTTTTATTCACGTATCCAGCCAGTTGTTCTTTTGTAGGGGTTTCTGTTCCAAGGTTCTCGATCAGTTCAAAAATCCAGTGGATCACATCCTGGTTGGCATAACCATGCAAAGGGCCTGCCAGTCCGAGCATTCCTGCTGCAAATGAATAATGTGGATTGCCCAGTGCGGAACCTACAAGGTGGGTGGCATGAGCCGAAACGTTCCCTCCTTCGTGGTCGGCATGAATGACCATGTAAAGGCGCATTAATCGTTTTACCTCTTCTGAGTCATGCCCCATCATGTGTGCCAAATTCCCAGCCCAGTCGAGGTGTGGCTCAGGTTCAATATGCTTGTCCTTAAAATAGAGGTGGCGGTAAATGTATGCGGCTATGTGCGGCAATCGTGAAATAAGGTTCATCACATCGTCGTACATGAAGTCCCAGTAGTATTTCTTGTTTATCCCCGAATGATAGGCTTTCTGGAAAACCGACTCGGTGGCTTCTGCTACGATGGCAGCGGCAAAAATGGTCATTGGTTTTGCCGTTCTTGGCATGGCATCAATCACATCGAAAACATGTTGAGGAACCTGCGAACGGGCAGCCCATGCTTTCGAGATGTTCATCACATCTTCGTGTTCGGGTATTTCTCCAACCAGCATCAAATAGAAAAGCCCCTCGGGAAGAGGTTCTCCCTCGGGTGTGAGACGGGGAAGTTTTTCACGCAGTTCAGGAATTGAATACCCCCGAAACCGTATCCCTTCGTTCGGATCAAGGTCTGAAGTATCGGTTACCAGCGCCGGTATCCCCTTCATTCCCGAAAGTACCTGGCCGATGGTAATAGTGTCAATTACTTTATCGCCATGCTCCTTCTTCAGTTTGTTGTATTCGACAACACACTTGCTTGCCTTTTCGTAAAATCGGTTCTTAATGTATTCCATATTTTCAAGTTTTACTTGTTTTCAAAATTGTCAAAAGTCATTTGTCAATGGTCATTAGGAAATAGGAAAAAGTCATTTGGAAAAATGGATGATCATTCGTCAAATTTATTTAAAACAACCGATGTTTTTTTTTCTGTTGACAAATGACTTTTTCCTAAAAAGATATTCCTTGCCACCTCATCAGCAAAATCCGACGTGGTTAACAAGGTTGCCCCTTCCATTAATTCAAACAAATCGGAAGTAACTTTTCCCTGTGCAAAAGCATGTTCCAACGCAGAATATATCAGCGCTGAAGCTTCGTTCCATCCCATGTATTCAAGCATCATGGCTGCCGAAAGGATCAATGAACCGGGGTTTGCCTTGCCTGTTCCGGCAATGTTGGGCGCGGTTCCGTGTGTGGCTTCAAAAATGGCATACCCGCTTTTATAGTTGATGTTGGCTCCGGGTGCAATTCCAATTCCGCCAACCATCGCGGCCAACTGATCGGATATGTAATCGCCGTTTAAATTCATGGTGGCAATTACCGAATGGTCAAACGGATGTAAGAGGCTTTCCTGAAGAAAAGCATCGGTAATCACATCTTTAATGATCAATTTCCCAGTGGTTTTAGCTTCATTTAGTGCGTCAACGGCAGCTAGTTTACCTTTCTCTTTTGAAATTGCTTCGTATTGTTTCCAGGTAAAAACCTGATTGCCAAATTCGTGTTCGGCCAGTTCATACCCCCAGTTTTTAAAAGCGCCTTCGGTGAATTTCATAATGTTTCCCTTGTGCACCAGCGTTACCGATGGCAGTTTCCGTTCGATAGCGAATTCAATGGCAGCACGGACTAACCGTTCAGAGCCATCTTTCGAAACTGGTTTTACACCGAACGATGAGCTTTCGGGAAACCGTACTTTGTCGAGTCCGAAGTTTTCTTCCAGTAGCTTCTTGAATTTTTCTCCGTCAGGGGTTCCGGTCATGAATTCAATTCCGGCATAAATATCCTCGGTGTTTTCGCGGAAGATGTGCATGTCGACATACTCTGGATGGCGCACCGGTGAAGGTACACCTTTGAACCAGCGGATTGGGCGGAGGCATACATACAAGTCGAGCGTTTGACGTAATGCCACGTTCAACGAACGGATTCCTCCACCAATGGGCGTGGTCAGCGGGCCTTTAATGCCAACGATATACTCACGGAACGCATCGAGTGTAGCTTGCGGAAGCCATTCCCCGGTTTGGTTGAATGCTTTTTCCCCGGCAAAAACCTCCAGCCATTCAATCTCTTTTGAATTGTAGTATGCAACTTTCACTGCCGCATCGACCAACTTTTGAGTTGGCGCGGTAATATCTTTTCCAATTCCATCGCCTTCGATGAAAGGAATTACGACATGGTTTGGAACCTGAAGTTTCCCGTTTTCTATAGTAATCTTATTACTCATAAAGTTTTTACTCTCTTAGAAGCCCACTCCAGATGGCTATCGCGGAAGGGGTTGGGGGTTATTGATTTTTATTTGATTTAATGCAGAACCAGCGCGAAACCAACCGATTTGTTGTTCGTTATAGGAATGGTTCACTGTTATCAGCTCTTTTTGTCCATTGGCATGAACCAATTCCAGATCAATCGGTTTCCCGGGCGCGATGTTGTCTAAATTGAGAAAATTGATCTCATCATCTTCCTGAATTTTGTTGTAATCGGCCTCGTTGCTGAAAGTCAGAGCCAGCATTCCCTGTTTCTTTAGATTGGTTTCGTGGATGCGGGCAAATGATTTTACCAAAACAGCACGAACACCAAGATGGCGTGGTTCCATAGCCGCATGTTCGCGCGATGAACCTTCTCCGTAATTGTGGTCGCCCACCACGATTGTTGGAATTCCGGCAGCTTTGTATGTGCGTTGTACCGCGGGCACTTCGCCATATTCTCCGGTTAGTTGACTTTTTACTTTGTTTGTTTCTTCATTGAATGCGTTTACGGCTCCAATCAGGCAATTGTTCGAGATATTGTCGAGGTGGCCACGAAATTTCAGCCAGGGGCCAGCCATTGAAATATGATCAGTAGTACATTTTCCTTTGGCTTTTATCAACAGTTTAGCTCCTGTGATGTTCTTGCCATCCCAAGGTAAAAATGGTTCGAGTAATTGCAAACGCTGCGAATCGGTTTTAACTGCAATGTCAACACCTGACCCGTCTTCCTGAGGTGCAATGTAACCGGCATCTTCCACATCGAAACCCTTTACTGGTAGTTCCCATCCGGTCGGCGGATCGAGTTTTACAGCTTTCCCTTCTTCGTTGATCAGTGTATCGGTAATTGGGTTGAAGGTTAAATCGCCGGCAATGGCCAAAGCGGTTACCATTTCAGGAGAAGCAACAAAAGCATACGTGTTCGGATTGCCATCGGCACGCTTGGCAAAGTTGCGGTTAAACGAGTGAACAATGGTGTTTTTCTCGCCTTTGTCAGAACCTTCGCGCTGCCACTGACCAATGCAGGGGCCACAGGCATTGGCAAACAACTTTCCCCCTATTTTTTCAAACGTATTGATGAAACCATCCCGTTCGATGGTGAATCGAACCTGTTCCGAACCGGGTGTGATGGTGTACATTGCTTTTGTTATCAGCTTTTTGTCGATAGCCTGTTTTGCCAGAGAAGCTGCTCTTGAAATGTCTTCATAAGAAGAGTTGGTACATGAGCCGATTAAGCCAACTTCCACTTTGGTTGGCCAATCATTCTTTGCCGCTTCCACTTTTATTTTACTGATGGGTGTTGCCAGATCGGGTGTAAATGGCCCGTTCAGGTATGGTTCAAGTTCCGATAAGTTAATCTCAATTACCTGATCGAAATAATTCTCGGGATTTTCATATACTTCAGGGTCTCCGGTAAGGTAACCGGCAACTTTGTCAGCTAAAATTACCACTTCTTTTCTTCCGGTGGCTGTGAGGTAACGGCGCATCGAATCGTCGTAGCCAAAGGTAGAGGTAGTTGCCCCAATTTCAGCGCCCATGTTGCATATTGTTCCTTTTCCGGTACATGAAAGCGACTGTGCGCCTTCTCCAAAATATTCAACAATGCAACCAGTTCCTCCTTTTACAGTAAGGATTCCGGCTACTTTCAGGATGATGTCTTTTGGCGAAGCCCAGCCATTGAGCTTTCCGGTTAGTTTAATGCCAATAAGTTTGGGCATCTTTAGTTCCCAGGCCATTCCGGCCATTACATCTACCGCATCGGCGCCGCCAACACCAACGGCAATCATACCCAGTCCTCCGGCATTAACGGTGTGCGAATCGGTACCAATCATCATTCCACCCGGAAATGCATAGTTTTCGAGTACGACCTGATGAATGATTCCTGCACCCGGTTTCCAGAACCCAATCCCATATTTGTTGGAAACAGATTCGAGAAAATTATAGACTTCGTTGTTTTTATTGAGCGCTTCCTGCAAATCTTTATCGGCGCCAATATGTGCCTGTATAAGGTGGTCGGCATGAACGGTTGAAGGAACGGAAACCTTATTTTTTCCTGCCTGCATAAACTGGAGAAGGGCCATTTGCGCGGTGGCATCCTGCATGGCAACCCTATCAGGAGCAAAATCGACATAATCGGAGCCACGCTTGAAATCCTTCATTCCAACTGAATTAAACAGATGCGCATATAGAATTTTCTCAGTGAGTGTCAGTGGTCTTTTAAGTATTTTTCTTGCTGTATCCACATTCACCGGAATGTTGTTGTATACACTTTTTATCAGTTCGATATCGAATAGCATAATTGATTGTTGTTTAATATATTCAGTTAATTTCAATTATTATTTTAAAGTTGTGCCCGGTTTTTAAAACAAAGTAGGGGCTTTAAAAGTTCTCAAAATATCACCAAAGGCTTTTATCGTGGCCTGGTCGGTTTAATACGTTCGACAATATAAATTCTAAGTTTTAATTTTATGAAATATCGGTGATGTTTTTTGTAACAAGTATCACAAAAGCATGTTGTTTTAATAATTAGATTACTTTTAAATCTGTTTGGGTTTAAAAATAAATTTCAATCATTTAATTTTCATGCAATTTCAAAAACAAAACGAAAATGAATAATGAGTTTGGAAAAATCTTTTTAAATTGTATTAATAAAAATTGTAGCAACAAAATGAGAAGAATCTTTGTTTTGATGTTTTTTCTGGTAATTGCATGTGATCTGTTTCCGCAAGTTCGAAACGGATGGCGATCAATTTATGATACATCAGGCAGGCTTACCCGCACTTCGTTCTATGATAAAGGGTCAAATGTGATTGATTCCAATTTTTACTTTCAATATTATACCGATAATATACTAAAGGGAATTATTTCTGGAGAGATATCGAGGGATGAAGGGTGTAAGAACGGCTCGGTCATCCTTTTTGATGAAACAGGGAATTTGACGACATACAATATTAAGCGTGAAGGGCAACTAATTTTTAATCTTACGTGTGAGTATCTTAATCCATGCGCTGCAACATGGGTCGATCAATTCGACGTTGAAACTGGTTGCTGGAATGCTGATTCTTTTTCAGTTGTGAATAGTGAGTTTGTCCTTCATAATGATAAGAATATGGCGCTTGCCCTTTATGATCCACCTGTTCCTGTTAATATCAAAAGTGAATTTGTATTCATGACAAAGATTCCCAAAGATAAAAATTCCTCCAAGCTGGGAGTTTGTTTGGGCTGGAAAGATCCTGACAACTACTACCTTTTCGAAATTTCTTATGGTGAATATTACTCTGTTCTTTATTATGAAAATGGGGTGTACAATCAGTTGGTTGAAGGAAGAAAACCGATCGAAAAAAAGGGTGATACTTATAATGAGATTAAAATTAGCAGCAATGGGAATAGTTTAATCTTTGAGATCAATCAGAATATTGAGATGGTTATTCCGACACCTGATTTTAAAGAGAATACTATTGGATTGATGACCCGTTCAAGGGGAAGCGCCCGCTTTATGGATATTGGATTTACCTATCCAATTCCACGTTCTGATCCGTTTTACACACAACCGAGGATTGGAAAAGGAACTGGCTTTTTCATCTCTTCTTCGGGTAAAATTTTAACAACCTATGATGCCATTGCTGATGCAAAAAGTTTGTTGGTGAAGGGCATGATCAACGGTAAACAATTTCTTTTGCCAGCGGAGGTGATCAGTGTTGAAGAAGAAAGGAATATTGCCATTTTGCAGGTTAAGGATCGGACATTTAAACCTTTTGATGAGTTGCCTTATGGTTTGTCTGGTAAAAAGTCAATTGCAGAATCGAATGCCTTCTCGATTGGTTTTCCAAATGCTATCAGTGGAATTTATATGACCCCGGAGATGTTTCCGGGAAAGGTTTTGCCCTCTGCTGCCACTTCATCTACCGATTTGCTTTTGGAAATGTCTTTTCGTTACGGAATGATTGGCTCTCCCGTTTTCGACAACGAAGCAAACCTTATCGGGATTGTCGCCAACAAAGGAATGGAGTTGAAATATACTGAAGTGATCGATTTCTTTGGAAATTCTCGTTTGTTGCAAGGCCACATGGGACGTATTGAACGAACCCTTGTGTCGCCGTTAAAAACAAGAACAATTCAGGAGAAGTATAAAGCACTCTCCGAAATTGTTGTCATTGTTGAATCTCAAATTTTCGATACAGAAGGGAAAGATGAAAATTAAATATCACTCTCCTTTAATCTTTCAGAATTTTCTTCGATCTGTAATTTATCAATGATTTCAAAGATGTCTCCATCGATAATGGCTGGTAAATTGTATAATGTCAGTCCAATACGGTGATCGGTTACCCTTCCCTGAGGCCAGTTATAGGTTCTGATTTTAGCGGATCGGTCGCCGGTCGAAACCATGGTTTTTCGTTTTGAAGCAATTTCATCGATGTACTTTTGGTACTCCATGTTGTAGATACGGGTACGTAATTCACCCATCGCTTTAGCCAGGTTCTTTAACTGTGATTTTTCATCCTGGCACGTAACCACAATTCCGGTAGGAATATGCGTTAAGCGGATTGCAGAGTACGTGGTATTCACACTCTGACCGCCGGGACCCGATGAACAGTAGGTGTCTTTTCTGATGTCGCTATCCCTCAGATCAATGTCAAATTCTTCAGCTTCAGGGAGAACTGCCACCGATGCCGCTGATGTATGTACCCTTCCCTGTGTTTCGGTTTGAGGGACGCGCTGAACACGGTGAACTCCCGATTCATATTTCAACACACCATAAACACCGTCACCAGTAACTTTTGCTACAATTTCCTTAAATCCGCCTGAGGTTCCTTCGCTTGTGTTGGTAACTTCGAGCCTCCAACCTTTGCGTTCGCAAAACTTCGAATACATTCGGAAAAGGTCTCCGGCAAAAATACTGGCTTCGTCGCCGCCTGTTCCGGCGCGTACTTCAAGAATAGCATTCTTACTGTCTTCTGGATCGGCAGGAACCAGTAGTAGTTTAATCTCCTGCTCCTTAGGCCCCAGCTGGCTTTCAAGAGTTTCAATCTCCTCTTTGGCCATTTCACGCATTTCGTCATCGGTTTCAGAAGATAGCAACTCCTTGGAAGAATCAATGTTATCGACAATATTCTTATATTGGGTAAAAGCCGTCACAAGATCGTCCAGCCGCTTGTATTCCTGATTTAATTTTACGTAACGTTTCATATCCTTCATCACGTCAGGGTCGGTAATCTGGTGACCCACCTCGTCGAAACGATACCGTATATTTTCAAATTTCTCTAATAAATTCTTGTCTGCCATAAACTGTTCAAATAACAAATAACAAATTCCAAATAACAAATTCCATGCTTCGACCTTGCTCAACAACACGGAGTATCGAACATCGAGAATCCAGTATCGAGCATCGAGCATCTTTCACTTAATACTCAAAAGTTCCGTGTGCTGATTTTATTGTGAGTTTTTTCCCGTTGAATGATTCTACCCGTCCGATTATTTGAGCATCGACATTGAATGATTGCGAAATCTCAATGATCTTTTCAGCGACCTCAGGTGATGTATAAATCTCGAAACGGTGCCCCATGTTAAAAACCTTGTACATCTCTTTCCAGTTGGTTTTCGATTCAGATTGAATAATCTGAAAGAGGGGTGGAGTGGGGAAGAGATTATCTTTAATGATGTGTACATTGTCGACAAAATGCAATACTTTAGTTTGAGCGCCACCCGAGCAGTGAATCATCCCGTTGATTTCGGAACGGAAATTATCCAATATTTTTTTTATCACCGGTGCATACGTACGGGTAGGCGAAAGTACCAGTTTGCCGGCATCTATGCCCAACTGTTCAATGGCTTGCGTCAAATTATAGCTTCCGGAATAGACCAGATCTTCCGGAACTTCCTGATCAAAACTTTCAGGATATTTCTTCGCCAGGTAATTGGCAAAAACATCGTGACGGGCTGATGTTAACCCATTACTGCCCATTCCTCCATTGTAACCTGTCTCATAAGTGGCTTGTCCGGTCGACGATAATCCGACGATGACATTCCCTGTGGAAATGCGGTCAGCGCTGATCACGTCGGAACGTTTCATTCGGCAAACAACGGTTGAGTCAACAATGATGGTACGTACAAGATCGCCTACATCGGCAGTTTCGCCGCCGGTAGGAATAATGGTAACCCCCATTGTTGTCAGTTCAGAACAAAGTTGGTCTGTACCTTCAATGATGGCAGCGATTACTTCACCGGAGATTTTGTTTTTATTTCGTCCAATGGTCGATGAAAGCAGAATATTTTCAGTGGCACCCACACAAAGCAGGTCATCAATGTTCATAATTAGTGCATCTTGTGCAATACCTTTCCAAACCGAAAGATCACCGGTCTCTTTCCAGTAGAGGTATGCCAACGATGATTTTGTTCCTGCGCCATCGGCATGCATGATATTACACCAATCAGGATCGCCACCAAGGTAATCGGGCACAATTTTACAAAAGGCTTTGGGGAAAAGCCCTTTGTCGATATTTTTTATGGCATTGTGTACATCTTCTTTCGATGCCGAAACACCCCGCAGGTCGTATCTGCCTTTTTCGCTCATCTTGTTAAAAAAATAATTTGGCGCAAAGATACTATCTTTTTATGATTTTGATTGACTGGCAGGGGGTGTTGTTTACATAGACTTTTGCAACGTACATTCCACATTGCAGGGCTGATAGTTTCGAGTCGTTCCATATCATGTTGACATTTCCCGAAATATTGTCACTGCTCATTTGATGCTGAAGTTGGCCAGTCATGCTGTATAATTCAATTCGAACATTACTTTCCTCTTCCACGTTGAAGTTGATCGATAGCTCCGATGCAAACGGATTTGGAGAAACCCTGATGTCCATCTTTTCTGCTATTGATGCCAACTGATTATTCCCAACAACTTTTAAAGGATAATAAATCTTATCAACGTTGTTATCAATCCAGTCAAGTCGGGCAGCAATCCAGTTTTTAACAATTTCAATCTCGTTCTCATAACTATCAACCCGATAAGCTTGCCAAAAAACATTCTTGTCAATGGTTGGCCAAATGTCATAGTTTTGAACCTGTGCTAGTTGTACCTGATCGACTAGTTCGTCAAAGAAACTGAATAAGGAGTCGTTGCTTAACGTTTTGGCTCTTAATTCGTGCCATCTTTCCTGAAATAACTTTACAAATTTGGTGTCTTCAAAATAGCGTGTAAGAAACATTCCCCTGTTGTATGAGTTATAATTGAATTGCCACCCTGAGGTTAAATATCCTTCCTGAAACTGACTATTTCCAAAGGCAATATCACAATCCCAAATCGGACCAAATTTCATTCGGCCATCATGGTCATCGCGATCCTTATACATGTACGTACTGTAAATATATGCGTCAGGATTTTTTGCTAATTCATTCATGATAATAAAGTCGACCAATGAAGTATCGCTGGCATATTTCCTGAATCCCTTTTGGGGATCTTGAAAATCGTTGGTTTTTATCAGGATGGAATCGTACGTTGAGAAAAAATGTTTGAGGTAATTTTGTTGTTCTGTTGTAGGAGCATCGGGATAAACGATCTCTCTTCCTTTTACATACACGCTTCCTTTCGGGAAGATATCAGATTTGTCGTATTTAAAGATATAACCACCGGAAACATCATCGCCTGAGATATCTGTTTCTTTAAGCTTTGCAATATCAATCCTGTTTTTATCTCTTTTTGCTTGTTCTGTAAGGATATATAAACCTTCTGATTGTCCGTTCATAATCAGTTCACAAAACCGGGTGCGAGGAGCATAATTTCCCATCCGCTGAGCTATGTTATAAGCAAATTTATTTCTGATCTGGCTTTTGTCTGAATATGGACCGAAGAGTATCCAGTCACTTTCCTTAGGCATTCCCAAAAGAGCAAAACTGGTATCCGAAAGCTCTTCATCGACCAATTCGAACCGATAGGACTTTTTCGCAAAATCCCTCGATGATTGACCTCTTGTCCTGATCGATACTAATCCATTATATTCATTAAAAGGATCGGTTGGTTTGTTGAAAATTCCTTCCCCATTATTGATAATCCCCATGCGGGCGATGGTCCAATTACGCTGGTCGTAGGTAATGCCATTTTGATCGGTTTCGATAACAAAAAGTGGCAGATCAGTAGAGTCGATATCAATTAGTCGTTTGCAACGTGAACTGAAATCGGCATAGTTATATGTCAGATAGGAGATATTGGTTAAATCAATCACATGTGGGGCAAACATCAGGTCATCGCCAATAGCATCATTGATGATGTGAACCGCCACAATATTCTCTCCATTCACAAGGCAATTTGCCAATATCGTAGAATCGATATAAATTCCGTTTGGACGGGTAATCGCCGTCCCTTTTTTTCCAAATTCAGCTTGATGCGATCGAGTTGCAACTGCATCGAATGGAGGAAATTGAACTGATTGATCAACATTAACTCTTGCAACTTCTACTCCGTTGATGTATGCTATAAAACCATCGTCAAAATCGGCGGCAAAATCTATCTTTTTTATCGCTTCTTTGTTCTCAACAGGAAACGAAAATCGGACATAAAGTGATTTGGCTATGGAATCAATGACTGTGTATCCGTTGTTTCCATACTCATATCCATATCCAATCACTGCCGAATCTTCGGGCCAGGCCGAATCGTTGTATCCGGGTGTATACCAAGCCGGGTCTGGTTCGGATACCCCGGCTAAATATCTGAGGTTTCCATATTTCGCATTTCTATAATTTGAAAAAAGAGGCGTTTGAGAAAAGGATGATATAGGGAAAAGTGTAAAAAGTAAAAGAATCAGAAGTGTAGGTTTTTTTTTCATTTTAAATTGTTTTAGGCTATTTATTAGATATAGTCGAGACAACTAATATCAATTAAACCCTTATTTAACAGGCAGTAAAAGAAAAATGTCACTGGAGTATCTACTTTTTTAGATTTGCGAAGATATTCCGTATTAGTGATAATGAAATATAAAGCAAAATTACCCCGGTAAAGCCGGGAATCCTGAAAATTAAAAGCAGTACAATTGATGCTAAGATGAAAAAGTATCGAAGTTTATTTTTCGCCAAGCTAAACGATGAGAACTTAAGTGCAAACAGGGGTATTTCAGAAACCAGCAGGTACGAAAATAACAGAACTGTGATTGATATGATTATCGGATTGTTCAGCTTATTTAAAAAACTTTCGGGTTGAAAGATGAAAGTATAGCAAAGTGCGGCAAAAAATAGGGCATTGGCAGGTGTTGGAACACCAATAAATTCACTTTTCTGACGTTCGTCAATATTGAATTTTGCAAGACGCAACGCTGAAAATACCGGGATCAGTATTGGGATTAGCAAGAATGTCCATTGAATGAAAGTCAGACTTCCCCACAAAACAGAATCGAGGCCGAGGTTGGTTTTTTGAATAAAGAAAATCATCGCTCCGGGCACCAATCCGAAAGATATCAGGTCGGCCAACGAATCGAGTTCTTTCCCAAAATCGCCACATACTTTCAGTAAACGGGCAGCAAAACCATCAATAAAATCGAAAAGTGCAGCAATAAACATCAACCCAAAGGCCATGTCGATTCTGCCTTCCAGCGACAAATAAGTTGCGATGATACCGCATACCAGGTTTAACGAGGTAAACAGGCTCGGTACAAACCGGTACCATTTTTTTGTTGATGTTTCTGTCATTTCTTTATATGTGCAATGATCGTTTGAGAACCAATAACTTTCTGATTCAATTCAACATTTATTTCGTAATCTTTTGGGATAAACAGGTCGACACGAGAGCCAAATTTAATGAATCCCAATTGGTCGTTTTGCGACGGAATATCACCCTCTTTCGCGTAACATACAACCCGGCGGGCAACAGCTCCGGCTATTTGACGCATCAATATCTGATGCTGGTTCCCGGTCTCAACAACAACAGTCGACCGCTCGTTATGAGTTGATGATTTTGGTGCCCATGCAACGATATGGGTGCCACGATGCAGCTTTGAATAAATGACCTTTCCGCCAATCGGGAACCAGTTGATGTGGACATCGAGAGGCGACATGAAAATGGATATCTGTTTCCGTTCATCGTTGAAAAATTCATTTTCAAACTGATTTTCAATGACAACAACTTTCCCATCACAGGGGGCAACGATTGCCATTTCGTTGTTTAAAGCAGTCCTGCTTGGAACCCTGAAAAAATACATGAAGAAAAAAAAGATGGGTAAGGAAACCAGAATGGAAAGAACAACAAAACAGTTGCATTGAGTTAGTTTGATTACAAGGTAGTTCCCTATTAAAATGATTGCTAAAACAATCATCAGCGTAACTCTTCCTTCTTTGTGTAGACCCATAAGTTTTTAATTTAGAATGAAATATAATAAAACATAGTAAATCGGCGCAGCAAGTAACATACTGTCGAAACGGTCAAGTAGCCCCCCGTGTCCGGGCAATACCTTTCCGGAATCTTTCACGTTAAAATTTCGTTTGATCAACGATTCTGCCAAATCGCCATAAGTGCCTGCTAAAATGGTAAAAAATGTGATTAGAACAACTTGTATAGCGCTGAAATAATTGAAAAAACTGAAGTACAAAATTGAAATGAGGATGGCAAGAATTGCACCGCCCAATGTACCCTCCCATGTTTTGTTTGGAGAAATCCGCTCAATCATTTTGTGTTTACCCAGAAGTTTTCCAGAAAGATAGGCGCCCGAATCGTTTGCCCATATAATAATGAATAAGCCAATTATGAGTTCAGGTTTGTAAAGTTCTGGTTGATTGGAATAAGGAATTAGTATGAAATTAAAGATTGAAAAGGGGAAAGCCAGAAAGACAATGCTTAAAATGGTAAAGGCAATATTTTGAACCGGGTTAGCCTTATTCCTGAGTATTTCAACTATCGGTATAATGATGAATAGCGGGATGGTCAGGAGAAGGAAATAATTTTCAATGTATTGGTGTGAAACTAAAAAAAGTAAGCTATAGATAATGGCAGAAATGAGAACACCGGTAATTACTTGTGGTTTGATATTCCCATTTCGACAAAGCCTGTAAAATTCTAAAAGCGAAAATACAAGAATCAGTAAGAAAAGGGATGCAAAAATAAATTGGCCACTTAGGATACTTCCAATAATGATTGCAACGTAAACGGCTCCCGTTAGTGTTCTGGTAATAAAGTTTTTCAATGTTTTAACTCGTTTAAGATTTCAAAAGCCCTTTCTTCATCCGGTTCATTGACATAAACGACAATATCACCGAAAGTTTGATAAATAGAATCTTTTTGGTTTAAAATAACAGAATTAATACCATTCATTTCCAATAAATCGCGGGCCATTTCTGCTTTATAAAATTCACCTGTTAAAAATACTTGTTTCCAATCTTTTTCCATGAGAAATGTATTTTTTTTATTTGTTGTTCAATATAGTAAAAAAAGAAAAACCGGGGAAGAATAGGTATTCTAACCCGGCGTTTTTCGTTCTTATTTATTTAAAATCTTCTTTTTTTAGATTGAACTGACATTTTTAGGCTTGTTCTTTGTTCTCAACAACGGGAATTTCGTCAGTAGAATTTGTTTCATCAGAGAGATGGCCTTTGAAATTTGGTCGTGGTCCAAAGATCTCTTCCAGGTCATCGCTGAAAATCACCTCTTTTTCAAGTAGTCTTTCTGCCAATATCCGATGCCCCTCAACGTTCTTTTCCAAAATTTGTTTTGAACGGATGTATGCATGATCGACAAGGTTTTTAATTTCTGTATCAATCAATTCGGCTGTTTTTTCACTATAAGGTTTGGTGAAACTGTAATCGGTTTGGCCCGAAGAATCAAAGAAACTGAGATTGCCGACCTTATCACTCATGCCAAAGTAGCATACCATGGCAAAAGCTTGTTTGGTAATCCGCTCAAGGTCGTTTTGAGCTCCCGAGGAAATTTTATGGAATACAATTTCTTCAGCAGCACGTCCACCCAATGTGGCACACATTTCATCAAGCATTTGTTCTTTCGTTGTAATCGATCGTTCTTCAGGTAAATACCATGCTGCTCCAAGTGCTTTCCCGCGAGGAACAATGGTTACTTTAACCAATGGATGAGCATATTCAAGCAACCAGCTAACAGTAGCATGTCCTGCTTCGTGATAAGCAATAGTCTTTTTCTCATCCATCGAGATGATTTTATTCTTTTTTTCCAGTCCACCTACAATACGGTCAACAGCAGCCAAAAAGTCTTCTTTATTAACTGCTTCGTGGTCGTTACGTGCTGCAATTAATGCTGATTCGTTGCAAACATTTGCAATATCGGCGCCCGAAAATCCCGGAGTTTGTTTTGCCAAAAATTCAGGATTGACATCGGATGATAATTTAAGCGGGCGGAGATGAACATTGAAAATTTCTTTACGTTCGTTCAGGTCGGGCAGTTCAACATGAATCTGCCGGTCGAATCTGCCTGCACGCATTAAAGCCCGGTCAAGAATATCGGCCCGGTTTGTAGCCGCAAGGATGATTACCCCAGAATTGGTATCGAATCCATCCATCTCGGTGAGAAGTTGGTTCAGTGTATTTTCGCGTTCATCGTTCGAACCCATGTTCGGATTTCTTCCACGGGCACGGCCAATAGCATCAATTTCGTCGATGAAAACAATACAAGGAGCTTTGTCTTTTGCTTGTTTGAAAAGATCGCGTACACGTGAAGCTCCAACACCCACGAACATTTCAACAAAATCGGAACCCGACATGGAGAAGAACGGAACATTGGCTTCGCCTGCAACAGCCTTTGCCAGCAAGGTTTTACCTGTTCCCGGAGGGCCAACCAGCAACGCGCCTTTGGGGATTTTACCTCCCAACTTGGTGTATTTCGATGGATTTTTCAGGAACGAAACAATCTCTTCGATCTCTTGTTTTGCTTCGGCTAAACCAGCCACGTCTTTAAACGAGGTGGTTACTTTTTGGTCTTTATCGAACAGTTTGGCTTGCGATTTTCCAACGCTGAAAATATTTCCGCCAGGGCCACCACCCGCACCTTTGCTCATCCGCTTAAAGATAAACCACCAGAAGAATATGATCAGGGCAATTGGGAAAAGATAACTGATTAAGTTTCCCCAATCGTATGTGTCATCATAGGTAATTGGTACAATCTCATTTTCAGGAGTTTGAAAATCCTGATAGGCTTTTTCCATGTTTTCTTCAAACTTGTCGACCGAACCTACCGTGAAAAAGAACTGTGGCCCAGCTTTCCCGGGTTTTGAGAAACCCTTGCCGATTTTCTCCTTGTATTTTTCGTAACTAGCTTCCTTAAGATAGATATTTGCTGATGTTTTATTTACAATAACTACCTTTTCAATATCACCATCTTTTAACATGGTTCCTTTCACTTCATGCCATGTTGTCTCAACAGGTTTATCACCTCCTGAGTAAAACTGGATGCCCAACAAAATAACAATGAGGGCTAAATAAAAGAAGGTCATGTTAAACTTCGGTTTGGCAGAACCAGAAGGTTTAGGTTTGAAATTATCGGATTGATTCTTTGTGTTTTTATCTTCAGCCATTTTTATATCAATTATCTGATTTATACGTTTTTATTTTTGCATCAGCCCAAAGCGATTCCAAATCGTAATAACTACGGGTTTCTTTATGAAAAACATGGACCATTACATCTGAATAATCGAGTAATATCCATTGTGCGTTTCTGTAACCATCGGTATGCCAAACATTCTCTCCGGTAATTTCCTCTACAGTTTCTTCAACCGACCGGGCAATTGCCTCGACCTGTGTATTTGAATTTCCGTGGCAAATAATAAGATGGTTACATTGTGAGTTGTTTATTTGAGCAAGGTCTAAATCAAGTATACTTTCCCCCTTTTTCCTTCTTACTCCTTCTATAATTGCTTCGACTAAATTATTTGATGTTGTGTAATTCTTTATTTCATTCATATATCTATTTTAGCATTCTGCAAAATTAAACTTTTTACCTTATTAATTATGCTGAAATTATGTCAGAAAAAATTGATAATCCCATAATTAAATTGGATAGCATCAACTCTACCAACAACTATGCCACGAACCATTTGGCAAAAGAGGGTTGGGTTGAGGGTACAATTGTCATTACCGATTTTCAGTTCAGTGGAAAAGGACAATCACAAAACAGCTGGGAAAGTGAAAAGGGGAAAAATATGCTGATGAGCATGGTGTTATATCCCGATGATATTCCAGCTCAATATCAGTTTGTTGTATCTAAAGTGGTTGCTCTTGGTGTTTTTGAAGTCGTTTCTCTTTTTGTTGAACATGTTTCGATCAAATGGCCGAATGACATCTATGTTGGTGACAAAAAGATAGCAGGAATACTTATTGAGAATGCCATTATGGGCAGTAAATTGATGCATTCGGTTGCCGGCATAGGCTTAAATGTTAACCAGCATGTTTTTCTGAGCGATGCCCCAAATCCTGTCTCCTTGTCACAGTTGAAGGGAATGGAGTTCGATCGGGACGAGGTTTTATCTTTGTTGATCCAATCGATTGGTAAATGGTATGAAATGCTGAAGCAGAAGAAATTTTCAGAAATCGATACTGCCTACAGGAACAGGCTTTACCGTCTTGGTGTTGAGGCAAAATATAAAGACGAAAGCGGAAATTTTATCGGAACGATCGTTGGAATTGATCCGATCGGGCAGCTAATGATTGAAAAGAGTTCAGGTGAAGTGCGGTCTTATTTTTTTAAAGAGGTTGCGTTTTTGGGGTAGGTTGGAAGACAGAAGACCGGAGTCAGAAAAACCACATTAGGCACATAGGACATAGTAAAAAAAATACGAAACCCTTCACAGGAGTTAAATTGTAAAGCTGAATTTGCCGGGAGGTTGATTTTGCAAATCAACCGGTGGAGTTGCAAACTCCACCTCCCATCTCTTCTTCAAAAAAACTCTTCATCGTGATATTATACCAACACATCACTTACAACATACTTCTCCCTTTGGTGCGGGGCAGGCTGTTGCAAACGGGAGTAGAGACGAGTGGAATTATGTTGAAAGATCTTCGCGTTTAATTAGAAACCATTTTCCATTTTGACGTTTAAAGAAATAGAAATCTTTAATTCCACAACCTATTCCATGCCATGCAAATACCCGTTCATCTGTATCTCTTAATACATGTTCAAAATTATCATATACCTGCCCAAAACAATCTGTTTTAGGATTAAAATAAAACGGAACAAACTCCCAGTCTTTCTTTATTACATATGTTGTATCGAAATTCTCATAATTTTCATCGTAATGGCTATATTCTAATGGAAATTTAATCCTTGATATCTGGAATTGGGTATCAGTACAAAAAGCCCAAAGAAAATCGAAAAATATTTCTTTGGAATTCTCATCAAATGCAATTTGAACCTGAGGTTGTATTGACGGAATACTTTCATCATTTTTAGGAACAAAACATAGACACGTTAAGCCTAGAAAGCAAATAATTATGATTATAATATTTTTCATGATTTATAATGATTAAGTATTTTATACTATTTTTCTTTTTCAGTTCCCCATTTTTTTGCTAAATCAAAAGTTTCTTGGGTAGATCCTAAATAACCTGGCTGGTTGGATAGAAAATCATCACCTTTTCCAAAAATTAACCTCATAAATTTGTTAAGGTACAGCTCTTTTCGCAAGTTTCTGCTTCGCTCAAACGAAATGCTTTTGGGTTTCTATCTCTTTAACCTCAGCTTCTCATGATTTTGTCTGCAATCCCATACTTTTAGTACCATTATTTTATCGGGAAGTATTTCGTAGTAGAGAATGAAATTATCAACGATCAACCCACGTATGTTATTTAGTTTTGTTTTTATGCCAATTTCTGGATTTTCAATGGTAGTGTTCAATTTTGTTTTAAATTTTACATAGATTTTCTCTGAATAGAAAATGCTTTTGTTTCTTCGGTTATAAAACCCTAGAATATTTTGTAATTGAATTTCTGAATTCCTTGTCCAAACCACTACTCTTTTAACCATTCTTCGACCTTTTTATCCATGACTGATTGGAGGGTAAATTGGCCGCTTTTTCCCTCATCGCTGGCCATCATCAATTCCTCTTCTTCTTCTCTTGTCAGATAAATAAACGGCTCTTTTTTCTTGTAATCCAAAATGGTTTTGATGGCATTGAGAAAGTCATCGTCTTCAATTGCAGAGATTCTCGATATTAATTCGTTTTTTAATTCAATTGTATTCATGTTGAATGAGGTATCAGTATTGTAAAGATAGCTAATCTTGCAATTATTGGCAATACCCAATTCGTTGAGTATGGTGTCGGTTTGAGTGAGCACAAAAATTCGAATACACCAACCCGACAGCGTCTATTAGACCTGTCTGCGTTTAAATAGGAAATGAGAAATAAGAAAAAAGTAAGGTTACTTATACGGAAACCGTGTCAGCGCTTCAGCCAGTTTATTAATTCCCTCCTGCATCTTTTTGCCAACCATCATTTTCATCATCACATTCAAATGGGCATGAATGGTTAACCTGACTTTACATTGGATAGAGTTTACAGGAAGAATTTGGATCCATAAATACAGTTCAAAAGGAATTTTTCCTGTACCGGTTATTTTTACCATTTTGGGCGATTCACGTTCAACAACCTCCAATCCAACATCGCCAACCTGGGCGATGTTGAGCGTGATGGTGTCGTTATCGCAACTGACACCCGTAATATTCACTTTCTGAAATTGTTGTGAAATTTGAGCCAAGGTGTATTCATTAAAGAAAGGACCTATATTCTTTAAATCGCTCAAATAATTGTACACACTCTCCTGGCTGTGTTCAATTGTTTTTACATCGCTAATAAATTTGCTGACACTCATGGGTCAAAATTATGGGAAACAGTACCGTCGGTGATTTGTTATCAATTTTCTGAATTTGAATTTTTTATCTTCCCCATTCAGATGGGTTCTTTCTCCAGCTTTGCAGGTTTTCAAAATCCTCCTCGTTGATTTCACCCATTTCAAGAGCACGTTCAATAAGGATTTGATAATTGCTCAGGGTTGTAAGTTCGACACCTGCTTTTTTGAAACTTTCGTTTGCAACCGAGAAATTATAGGTAAAAATAGCCAGCATTCCCAAAACATTTCCGCCAAAATTGCTCAATGCTTCGGCTGCTTTTAAACTACTTCCGCCAGTTGAAACAAGATCTTCAATGACGACCACTTTCTGACCGGCGCTTAAATCACCCTCAATCAAATTTTCCAGACCGTGGTCTTTGGGCTTGCTCCTGACATAAACAAATGGTAACCCCAGTTTGTCGGCAACAAGAACCCCAATGGCAATAGCGCCTGTGGCAACTCCAGCAATGACTTCAACATCGGGATATTTTTCCTTTACGATGCGTATAAACTGATCGCGAATATAATCCCTTGTTTCGGGGTAGGATAATACTTTTCGATTATCGCAATAGATGGGAGCATGCCAACCCGAAGCCCAGGTAAAAGGATTTGAGGGTTGTATTTTTATTGTATTGATTTGTAAAAGTTTTTTCGTTACTTCAAGCTGAAAATCACTCATGACAATGGGTTTATTAATTTTTGGCAAATGTACAAAGTTTTTTTCAATGACCGGACTGTTTTCATCGGTTCCACTTTTAAGAAATCTTTAATTCAAAAGAACTTGGTTTTTCAACCTTCGGATTTGAAAGCGATAGAGTCTGCCTGGTCGGTTTTTAAAACCGACCAGCATGAACGCGATTTGATTTTAGTGAATGAAAATCCGGAAACTGTTAAGAAGATGTTTTTCAGTTTATTTTCGATGATTGATGCCGCCGGAGGTGTCGTTTGTAATTCAGAAGATCAGCTTTTATGCATTTTCCGGTGGGGAAAATGGGATCTTCCAAAGGGGAAGGCAGAAAAGGGGGAACAAATTGAAGACACAGCGGTTCGTGAGGTTGAAGAGGAGTGTGGTATATCGGGTTTAAGGAACAATGGATTGAATTCGGTGACCTGGCATATTTATGAACATCCAAGAAAACCTGATAAATGGATATTGAAACAAACATACTGGTATAACATGTTTTATTCAGGCAATGAGACGCTTGTTCCACAAGTTAAAGAAGAGATCATGGACGCCAAATGGTTTGCAAAAAGCGATTTGGGTATTGTGATTGAAAATACGTGGGCTTCACTACAACCACTCATCGAAGAATTTGCTGATAAATAGAATCATTTGACTCCGTATTTCAGACAATGAGAATGAACCGTTTAGTAGCAGCGGTGAAAAAACAATAGTCAAGGAATAACGAATGAATTTTTAGTTCTGAGTAGCTTTTAAAATATTAGCGAACTGCATGTCAAAATTTTCATCAGGCCATGGCGCTTGTGAACCGGCCATCCGTCCCTGCGGGTCAATCAGGAAGTAGGTGGGCATAATCCGTACATTGAACGATTCATAAATGTCCCGTCGGGTCATGCCCCGTAAAATGGTCCATTCAAAACCAACTGCTTCAAGCTGAGCCGCGTTTTTTTCAATTTCATCATCTTCCAAAATGACGACGAGGGCAAGATTTTCATGGTAAATTTCCCAGAAACCCTTCATCAACTCTTTGTGAGGAAGAAATTTTTCATTGTCGGAACGCGTAAAGCAGAGGTAAACATATTTTCCTTCAAAATTTTCCCAGTTTACTAAATTGCCTTTGATGTCGAGCAAGGAAAGTTCAGGAGCCAAAGCGCCATACATGGTTCGTGCAAGTTCGTTGAAAATCTTGGTAGCGGTTGTTTTATGAATTGCCAGTTCAGAAGTGTCGGTAATTTTTTGCAACAGGTTGAATAATCCAACGGTATTGAACCGTTTTGAATAAAACAGAGGCTTCACGCCCTTGAGTATCACCGCTTCTGATAGTGGTTTGTCAAACCCAACATCACCGGTCATCCAATCAATTAATTGTTCGTAGGCGCCCGAGTTTAGCAAGACACTCGTTTTTTGTCCGTCGACCTGCTGGGTAGCGTATTGTAAGTATTTTGTAAAAAGTTTGTCGAACAACTCACTGTATTCTGGGTGGTGGTACAAGATCGGTTTGTTTGTAAAGTACTCAGTAATAATGGGTGTGGGATCCTGAATAAGCGCCATGTATTTGATCATGGCGTATTTGTATGTTTTGAATTGTTCAAAATAAATATTCTGGGTCTCCGGAAACTTCGATTGTAATGTAGTGACAACCGTTTCCGCGGTTTCGAGTGAGCGACGATAAAAAATCTGGTTCATGTTTGTGCTCATCTCCATATTGTACTGGCGGTTGAAATCGTCGATAAGAATATTGGTTGACTCGGGAGCGAAATTTTTAATTCCAAGGTGAACCATCTTTGGCCTGAAATAGGGATTCGTGCTGGTATTATCGGCTTTTGGAGGTAGTACCAGATCATACGATACACCCGGATCAGCAACGAACCAACCTTTATAAATGCCAAATTCGCTGTAAACAGGTGTTGTACTTTCAACCTTTAATTCAACTTTCAATTCTCCGGCTTCGTTCACTGTACCTTCGGCAACGATCTCCTGTTTGTCGGTCAGAAAATTAGGAATAATGTAGAATGTAAACGCGCTTCCGGCATATTCGGGAGCGGTAAACCGCAATTCCGCAGCAGAAACACGAAGTGTGCCAATCATCAATAGAATTGCAAAAACCAACCTATCCAACATTCTCATCTCCAATGTATTTTTTTAGATCTAACTTTTCAGGGACAAACATGCTCACATCTCCATGATGGGTGATGATGTCGCGTACTACCGATGAATTGATCGGGGTATGTTCAGGTAATGTCAATAAAAAAACAGTTTCAATGTCTTTATACATCTTTTTGTTTACCTGGGCAATGGCCCTTTCATATTCAAAATCAGCTGAAGTACGTAACCCTCTTAAAATATGTGTTGCCCCAATTTTTTTGCAAAAATCAACAGTAAGTCCATTGTAAATCTCAACCTTCACTTTTGGTTCGTCTGAAAAAAGCTCTTCAATCATCAGCTTGCGGCTTTCGATCGTGAACAGACTTTTCTTTGTATTGTTTACACCAAGCATCACAACAACTTTGTCGAACAATGGCAAAGCGCGGCATAAAACCGACTCATGACCAATAGTAAACGGGTCAAACGACCCGGGGAAAACAGCTATTTTTTCCATCTTTCAATCTTCACTCTACAAAACTAAAATTTTTCTTGATATAGGACGGAAAAAAATAGGAAATTCAGCATTTATTCAATCCGGGAATTTCAACTAAATTTAGCAATTATTCCTTTCGGGGGAAAATGCAAAGTTGAAATGTTGGAATATTGGATTTTCCATTTTTCAGCATTCCATTAAAGAATGGTCTATTTTTTATGAAGAAAAATGTTTATCGATGCTGGTAGAACGTGAAAACATAGGAATTTTGGGAAAAATGAATTCGGGTAAAAGCAGCCTGATGAATTTATTGACTCAGCAGGAGACATCCATTACCGATTCAACTCCCGGCACCACGGCCGATGTGAAAGTGGCGCTTCAGGAAATTCATGGATTGGGACCTGTGAAATTTTTCGACACGGCAGGTTTGGACGAAGAGAGTTTACTTGGCGCCAAAAAACGAGGAAAAGTGTTGAATGTGTTGAAAGAGTGTGATCTTGTTTTGCTGGTCATTGATCCTTCAACGAACGTGTTTGGAGCTGAAAATGTGATTTTGGATGAAGCCCGCGAGCTCGACAAGCAGATTTTGATCATCTATAACCTTTTTCGCGATGGCGATGAACGGTTTGTTGCTGATGTTGAATTGAAGATTCCGGTTTTGAAATTTTTTCCTTCATTTACACTTTCAGCCATCGAAACATCGTTCAGGCAACCGCTTCTCAACTTCATCATTCAATACTATGACCCAAAGTTCCAGAAAACGGAACTTTTCCCGTTTATTGAAACGGATCAGTTTTATATCCTGAATATTCCCATGGATGAAGAGACCCCACCGGGGCGTTATCTTAGGCCACAAGCCATGGCCGAGGAGTATATTACACGGAGCTGGGCTTTCCCTGTGTCGTACCGGATGAATTTGGGCGTGGCTCGCAGCCAAAACCCAAAGCCTGAAAAAGAGCGTTTCGATGCTTTTCTGAACAGCTTGGGGCGACGTCCCAAAGCCATTATCACCGACTCGCAGGCGATGGACATCATGAGTCGATGGACTCCCCCCGATATCATGCTGACCACCTTTTCAATTATGATGATCAATTACGTGAGCAAAGGCAGGATTTCCGAATTTTACGACGGGATTAAGGCTCTTAATAAACTGCAACCAGGCGACAAGGTGTTGATTGCCGAAGCGTGTAACCACTCACGGATCAACGAAGATATTGGCACTGTGCAAATTCCCCGGAAAATCAATCAGCTTTTCCCCGGAGTTACGGTCGATCATAACTTTGGCAGGGAATTTCAGGACAACAGTGAACTGGGTAAATACAAACTGATCATCCATTGCGGAGGCTGCATGATCAGTCATCAGAAATTGCAAGCCCGATTGCGGGATTTGCGGCAGGTGGGTGTTCCGGTCACCAATTACGGGGTCTTCCTTTCGTGGATGCAGGGGACAGAGGCGTTAGAGCGGGTAATGGAGCCGTGGAGAAGGAGGTGAGTGCTGGGAATTGAGCGATGAGAGTGAGAAATTGAGCGATGAGAAATTGAGCACTGAGACGTTGCGAAATTGTGGCTTGGGCAGATGTGGAGCGAGTGTTAATACGCGGAGCCAAAATGAGCACTGTTGAGGAAAAATTACTCGGAATTAAATTAATTTAGCTTGAATAATGTCAATGATTAAACCTAAACATTTGCGAGAAGGAGATATTGTAACAACAATCTCTCTTTCGTGGGGTGGCGCAGGAGAACTGCCTTATCGATATGAAATTGGGAAAAAACAACTTCAAGAAATATTTAAAATAAAAATTACTGAAACAAAACATGCCTTATAATCGGCTGATTTTGTTTCGAAAAATCCAAAAGCCAGGGCAGATGATTTGATGGAAGCATTTTCTGACAAGTCCATTAAGGCAATTATCACAAATATTGGAGGAGAAGACAGTATCGGCATTTTATCATTCGTCGACATTGAGGTTATAAAGAACAACCCTAAGATTTTTCTTGGCTTTTCTGATGATACAATTACTCATTTCCTCTGTTATAAAGCGGGATTGACCTCGTTTTACGGTACATCTGTAATGGTTTGCTTTGCTGAAAATGGAGGAATGCATCAATGTCAAATTAATGACATATACAAAACGTTGTTTTCGACCGATGTAATAGGACGAATTGTATCTAATACAGAAGGTTGGACCTCTGAATTTATGGAATGGGGTGACATTGCCCTTCAAAATACCCAAAGAGGACTATTAAAAAACAATGGATGGAATTTTCTTCAAGCCAAAGGAAAAATAAAGGAAGACTGATTGAAGTTTTAGAGTTCTTAAAAGGGACGGATTATTGGCTTTATTCAAAGGATTGGGACAATAAAATTTTGTTTTTGGAGACTTTCGAAGAAATGATGCAGCCAAACTTGTTTAAAAGGATTTTAAGAAGTTATTCAGCTCAAGGGATATTTGACAGGATTAGTGGCTTGATTGTCGGGCGACCATATCACAACAGCTATGTGGATGAATATAACAATGTCATATTGGAAGTTATTAAGATTAGGCGCGAATGTTTAGGATAAAAAATTGGTCATTGTAACTTTACCTTCGGTGAAACCGTCCCAGATTAAATCAAGAAATTATAACCAAAAAGTAACTGCATGAAAGCCATAGTCTACACCAAACAAAAATCACCCGATGTTCTTCAATTAAAAGATGTTGAAAAACCTTCTCCAAACGACAATGAAGTCCTGGTGAAGATCATTGCTGTATCAGCAAATGCTGCTGATTATCGTTCAATGAAAATGGGAATGATTCCAAAGAAAAAGATTTTTGGAGCCGACATTGCTGGCAGGGTAGAAGCGGTTGGTAAAAACATACGGCAGTTTAAGCCCGGCGATGAAGTGATTGGTGATCTTTCTGGTTGTGGATTTGGTGGTTTTGCCCAATATGCGGTGGCTCCCGAAAAAGTTATGATATTCAAACCAGCAAAAATTTCCTTTGAAGAAGCTGCAGCCCTTCCCATGGCCGCGCTAACTGCTCTGCAAGCCTTACGAAACAAAGGCAACATTCAGAACGGAAGTAAGGTTTTAATTGTGGGTAGCGGAGGCGGTGTGGGAACTTTTGCTGTGCAAATCGCAAAATATTTCGACGCTGAAGTAACAGCGGTATGTGGAACAAAAAACGTGGCGCAAACGGTTTCACTCGGAGCTGATAGGGTTATTGATTACACAAAAGAAGATTTCACCAAAAGTAGCCGGCGTTACGACATCATTATTGCTGTTAACGGGAATAACCCGCTTTCTTCCTACAAGCGAATTTTAAATCCGGGTGGCATATATGTCATGGTTGGTGGCGCTTTATCGCAGATTTTTAAGTCACTTCTATTTGGTTGGCTGATGTCGTTTGGGTCGAAAAAAATGTGTTCTCTTGCAGCGAAATCGAATCAGAAAGATTTGGAATTTGTTGTGAAGCTCGCAGCGGAAGGCTCGATCAAACCCGTAATTGACAGGCGTTATTCCCTTGATGAAACTGCAAATGCCATGAACTATTTAAGCGAAGGACATGCACGGGGAAAAGTGGTGATTCATGTTGATTAATCAGAACGTCTTATTCCGTTTTCATAATTTCTTCCTGTTTAGGGTATTCCTTCTTTTGTGCGTACTGTTGCAGAGATATTCAATACTTGAATGTCAAAAGTGAACAGTAATTCATGATTTAATACAAATGAAGCTAAAACTTTTTTTAATCCTGTTCCTGCTCATTACGGGAGCCGGTACATTGGTGGTCAAAGCCCAGAGTATGGCCATTACGATGCTTGATGGCACCGAGCAAACCATTGGTTTAAGTTCTCTTGAAAATGTTGCTTTCTCAACCAGTAAGCTGATGGTCAACCAGATTTCTGGAGCTTCCAGTTCAATCAGTTTATCAGCCATCCGTAGAATTTATTTTAAGGAGGTACCCGCTGCGATTGATGATGTGGTTTTAACTGAAGAAACCATCTCCTTTTTTCCAAACCCGGTTGAGGATTTAATATGCTTTCGGAATGTCCCTGACGGCACAACCATTGTAAAAATTTACCGAATGGATGGACGGATGATGTCGCAGTCACTTGTTTCATCCGGCAACAATTCGCTCGATGCCAGTAGTCTGCCGGCCGGTTTTTATATTGTATCAATCAATAACCAAGTTTTAAAATTTATCAAGCTATGATCAGGAAACTGGCGCTTTCAATCTGCATTCTATGCAGCGTTTCTGTTTTTGCTCAGGAAAAAATGTATCTCCATCGGTCGGATCAACTAACTGTCGGGGCCTTAATTTCACTGACCGACAGCATGTATTTCAACAGTACCGGCTCTCAGGTTTATTTTAGGCTTGGATCAGAAATCATTCAATATTCAACATCAACAATTGATAGTATCACCTTTGGTGAAAATTCAAGTACCATTGTTGTAAACTACAACGGTACGATGGCTTCTGTGCTAAACCCACTTGCCTTTGAGGGTGTTGATGTTGTCGTAAATGGCGCTGATGTTGTTGTTTACTCTACGACAGAGACACGAGATATCAATTACCTGCTCACAGGAACCGCGACGGATGGCACTTTCAAAATATACAGTGAAAAAAGGTTTAACCTGTTGCTGAACGGAGTCGATTTGACCAATCCAGATGGCTCGGCCATCAATATTCAGGCTGACAACAAGGTGTCTGTTGCTTTAATGGATGGTACAACAAACCGACTTGTTGATGGAACAAATTATTCTACGCCACCTGTGAATGGAGAAGGTGAGACTGAAGATCAGAAAGCCGCTTTTTTTAGCGAAGGTAAACTGGTATTCAGTGGCTCGGGCAGTTTAACTATTAGTAGCACCGGTTCCTATCAACATGCACTTTGCAGCGACGACGAGATTCAGATTGATGGTGGTATCATTGCCGTTACAAGTGCTGTAAAAGATGGCATTCACGGTAAAAATGGAGTCTCTGTTTCCGATGGAACGGTAAGTGTTACTTCGTCGGGCGATGGCATCGACGGAGATGAAGGATTTA
>Ga0209373_10000405_pt1 | contig 73312 bp, 88 predicted proteins | sample Higcelweek5metaG_FD_187173 | JGI IMG/M metagenome (GOLD analysis project Ga0209373, IMG submission 187173) | Freshwater pond sediment microbial communities from the University of Edinburgh, under environmental carbon perturbations - High... | ecosystem: Environmental > Aquatic > Freshwater >...
GTGGAGTTAGATTAAAAGATTTTGACGAAGTAGACCAACTTATTAATGAATATGATATGTTATGTAAAGAATTTAAAAAAGTTCAAGAATAAAATCTTGAACTTTTTTGTTATAAAAATAAAATTACCGCTAAACCTGCTAATATACAGTAGTAAACAAAACCAATTAGTTTACCTTCATTAACGATTTTTCTGAACCATTTTATTACTAAACCTGTAAGAATTCCTGCAACTATGGTTGCTACTATGTAATAAATCCAAACTTCTTTACTAATATTAGTATTTAATAAATCTTTTGTTTCAATAAGCATTGCTCCTAAGCTAATAGGTATATAAAGCATAAATGAGAATTTAAAAGCTGTATCTCTTTTTAAATTACCAACCATACCACCAACAATAGTAGAACCACTTCTACTAATCCCCGGAAATATTCCTATAATTTGAAATAAACCAACTATTAAAGCTTCTTTGATAGTCATGTCTTTTTGTTCTTTTTTTCCTTCAAATTTTCTAATTGAAAATAATAGAAAAGCTGTAATTAATAAAGAAAGACCAACTATTTTAATACTATCTTCAATGGAACTAAGTATATCGAATTTTTTTACTAAAACTCCAACTATACCGGCTGGAATACAACCTATGACAATTAAAAAACAGTATTTAAAATCATTTCTATATTTTTCTTCTTTAGAACTTAGGTATTTGAAAAAACTTGTAATTAAAGTAAATAAATCTTTTCTAAAAACCAATAAAACAGCTATTAAACTACCAAAGTTTGTAATAATTGCTAAAGTATCAAAATCAACATTCATATTAAGAGCTTCTTTCGCAATCATCAAATGTCCACTTGAAGAAATAGGCAAAGCTTCTGTTAAACCTTGAACAGCTCCTAAAAAAATATATTTTAATAAATCTATAAAATTCATATAATCACCTATCTAATTATATAATAAAAATGAAAAATAATAAATAAAAAAAAACATTTTAAATAAAATAAAATAGGTGGTTATATATGCTTCTTAGAGTATTTATATTTTTGTTAGGCTATGCATTAACTGTAATAGGTTTAATTTATATTATAAGTTATTTAAATTTATTAGCCATAGGGTATAATTTTTTAGAATATGCTAATTTTATAATTAGAAGAATAGAATGTATGTATACACTAATTGGAATACTATTAATGATTATTTCAATATATTCAAAAGGAGGGAATTATGAATTACATATATGATATATTATTAAATTTTAATAATAAGTATTATGAATTTTATGATTGGAATTTATCTGATAATATTCAGCACATCAAAAAAATACCAATTTTTAAAATAGATTATAAAGATTTATATAATATTAAAAATAACATAGTAATATTTGAACAGGAATTTCTAGAAAAAATTAAAAATAAAACAGAAGAATTTATTAATAGAAAAACTAAAGAATTAGAGTACTCTTTTTTACTTACTGATGGTTTAGAAGTAATAGCGCTTAATATAAATAAATATTTACTTTATAGTTCTTTATTAATTGATGAAGAAATAGAAATCTTAGATATATCAAATAAGCTAAATAAAATTAATATTAATTATCAAATAAAAAAAGAAAATAAGATTAATATTTATAAAACAAGAAAAGAAAATGAAATGTTAAAACATATTCAAAAAGAATTTAGTAAAATAATACTTGAAAATAATGTTGAAAAATTAAGTTATCTTTACTATGAATGTTTTAATGTTAAATGTGACTCTATTAATAAAATAATTGATGAAATTAAAAACAAGCTAGAAGATAGTTTAGTATTAGAAAAATTAAATAATTTTTTAGAACTTAAAAATGTATAAATGATTAAATAATTATCAAAATAATGTTAGGAGGAAAAATGTGAAAAAATTACTATATTTAATAATACCTTTGTTATTATTTAGTTGTAGTTGTGGTAATAAGGAATTATTCAATAATCCAACCAAAAAAGTCGAAATGTTTTTTAGTAGCTACCAATCATTAGATGATGAGGTTTTGAAACAATTAAATGATACTGTAAATGAAGAAACAACATTTAATACAGAGCAAAGAAAAGAATATATTGAATTAATGAAAAAACATTATCAAAATTTAAATTATGAAATTAAAGATTCAATGATTGATGGTGATAATGCTACTGTAACTGTTGAAATTGAAGTAACTGATTATACTAAAGCAATGGAAGAAGCAACCTCATATTTAAAAGAAAATCCAAAAGAATTTAATAATCAAAATAATGAATATGACGAAAAACTATTCACCGCTTATAGACTTAAAAAATTATCAAAAGTTACAGAAAAAGTAAAATATACTCTCGAAATTAATTTGACGGAGATTAATGATGAATGGCAAATTAATGATATAACAGAAAATGATCAAATGAAGATACATGGATTATATAATTATTAGAAACACTTATGGTGTTTTTTTATAAATAATAATTTAAAAAAGTACTATTTAAGTACTTATCTATAGTATGGTCCGTAATAAGGATTATAATTAGGATAAGGGTATGGATATTGAGGGCAACAAGGTCTATAACCAGCACCAAATGCCGGAGCAAGTAATCCTCCTGTAATGCCACCTAATAAAAATGGTCCTAAAAAACCGCCTGCTATAAATCTATCATCATTTGGATTTTTATAAGCATAACCTGGATTTTTATAATTTGGATAATTATACATATATATTCTCCTTTCATAATATATTATGATAAGTATTTGATTTGGTGAAAATATAATAAATTTTCTCATATTATTAATTAGGTGATTTTATGAATAAATTTTTTAAAATGTTAGGGTTGATAGTTTTATTATCATTTAGTTTTATATATACAGAAAAAACAGTTATGGTTGTTAAAGAATATGATCAGATAATGATAAAAATAAAAGAAAAAGCCAGTTTATATAAAAGTGAAAAAGTAGATGCTTTAGTATATAAAAATACTATTATTCCAGGAATAAAAAAAGAAACAATTGATATTAATAAAAGTTATAAAGAGATGAAACAATATGGAAGTTATGATGAAAGATTAATTGTATATAAAAAACACAGATTAAATACTTCAATTGATAGTAATTTAGATAAATATATAATAAGTGGTAATAAAAATAAAAATATGATAAGCTTAATTTTTTTAGTTGAAAATAATGACAATATAAATAAAATTTTTGAAATACTTAATAAGTATAATATAAAAGGAACCTTTTTTATCAATAGTAATTATTTAGAAAAAAATAACACCAAAATATTAAATTTAATAAAAAATAATCATACTATAGGAAATCTTAGTTATAAAAGAGATTATACAAATAGTAACTTTTCTTGGATTGATACTGTTATAAGAAAAGTTTTTAAACAAAAAAAAGGTTATTGTTTTATGGAAAAAGAAAAAGAAAAAGATATAAAAATATGTTCAGATAATACTAACTACACAATAAAGGCAAATGTAATAAATAAAAATCAATATATAGAAACTAAGAAATTAATAAGTAGTGGGACTCTTTTAGTTTATGAAATTAATAAAGAACTAGAAAATGAATTAAGTTTGATAATTAATTTTATAAATAGTAAAGGATATTTAATTAAAAATTTGGAAGAACATCTATCAGAATAAAACAAAATATGCTAATATGGATATGGTGATTAATATGAAAAAACCGGAATTACTTTCTCCTGTTGGAAATATGGAATGTTTATTTTCTGCTATTGAAGCAGGTTGTGATGCTGTATATTTAGGTGGCTATACATTTGGAGCCAGAAATTATGCAGGGAATTTTAGTAATGAAGAAATTATAGAAGCAATCAATTACTCTCATTTATATGGTGTTAAAGTGTATGTTACAGTTAATACTACTTTATATGACAATGAAGTTCCAATGTTTTTAGAGTATGTTGATTTTCTTCATAAAAACAATGTTGATGCTTTAATAATCCAAGATTTAGGGATGATGGATTTAGTTAGAAAGACTTATCCCAATTTAGAACTTCATGCTTCAACTCAAATGCACATTCATAATTTAGAAGGTGTTAAATTTGCTCATGAAGTAGGTCTTAAAAGGGTTGTTTTAGCCAGAGAAACTAATTATGAATTACTTAAAAATATAAGAGAAAATACTAATATAGAGTTGGAAGTATTTATTCATGGCGCTCTTTGTCTTAGTTATTCTGGTCAGTGTTTAATGAGTTCTATGACAAGTGATAGAAGTGGTAATAGAGGGACTTGTAGTCAACCTTGTCGAATGAAATATGATTTATTTAGTAATAATAAAAAAATAAATGAAGATAATTATTTGTTAAGTACTAAAGATTTAAATACAGTGGAATATATTCATAAGTTAATTGATATTGGTATTGATAGTTTAAAAATAGAAGGAAGAATGAAAAGACCTGAATATGTTTATTTAATAACTAGTATTTATAGAAAAGCCATTGATAGTTATTTTGAAAAAAAGACTATAAAACTAGATACAGAAGTAAACGAAATGAAGAAAATGTTTAATAGAAAATTTACTAAAGGATTCTTATTTAATGAAAATAACAATAATTTCATTAATTCCTATAGACCTAATCATTTAGGAATAGAGATTGGTGAAGTAGTAGAGATTAAGGAAAACAATGTTTTTATTAGATTGGTTGATACCATAAATAAGGGTGACGGAATTAGAATTATAAATTCTAAAGAAGATACTGGTTTAGGGCTAAATAATATTTATTTAAATAATAAATTAGTTTTGATTGCTCATAAAAATGATGTAATTAAAATTAGTATTAAAGGAATGGTTAAAAAAGGTGATAAGGTTCTAAAAACAACTGATATTGAACAGTTAAATAATATTAATGATTTAATTAAAAATAAGAAAAGAAAGGTAAAAATTAAAGGTACAATTAAATGTATTTTAAATCAACCTTTAGAACTTACTATAGAAGATAATAAAAATATTATTAAGCTTGAAGGGAATATAGTAAGTGAATCAATTAATATAAGTACAACAGAAGAAGATATAAGAAAACAAGTATCAAAACTAGGAAGTACAGTTTATGAGTTTGAAAGCTTGGATATAATAAAGGATAATAATATATTTGTTAGAATAACAGATATAAATGAATTAAGAAGAAAAACTTGTCTTTTATTAGATGAAAAAAGACTTTATAAAACAAATTATAAAAAAGAAAATTATTATATAGAGTTAGTTGAATATAAAGAAGATTTTGGTTATAGTATATTAGTTAATAATAAAGAAGAATATGAATTATATAAAAAAGAAGATATTAAATACATATATATGGAAGAAGATTTAAAACTTAACGATAATAGAATTATTATTAAGTTACCAAGAGTAAATGAAAAAGTAATATCAAAAGAAAATACTTTAAATGGTGAAATAGGAAGTTTGTATTTAAACAAAGGTTATTCAGATTTTTCTTTAAATGTGACTAATTCATATACAGTTGCTTTTCTAACATCTTTAGGTGTTAAAAGAATTACTTTATCTTATGAAATAAATTTTGAACAAACAAAAGAACTTATAAATAATTATATTAAAAGATATAATAAAAAACCTAATTTGGAAGTAATTGTTGATAGTTATCCAGAAGTAATGGTTACTAAATATAATATAGAGGAAGACTATAATCATAAATTTTTGGTTTTAAAAGATATTCATAACAGAGAGTATAAAATTAAAAACAAAAATAATCTTACTTATATTTATAATTATAAAAAAATTATTTTGGATAAAGATTTATATAAAAATATAGGAATAAATACTTTAAGAATAGAATTATAAAGATAGTAATATCTTTTTTTGTATAAAACAAATTAATTAACTAACACTAATAATAGGTGATTTAATGCTTATATATATAGAAGATAAAATATTTTTGTCTCAAATTATTAATTATTTAGATTATGTCAAAAAAAATTATACATTAGATATTACTTCTAATTATGAATATGTTTTAATAGCGCAAATAAATAAAAAAACAACAGATAATTTTAAAAATAAAAAAATAATATTTATTACTTATTTGATTGAACAAAAATTATATAATAGTTTAATCAAAAAAAATAAAAAAGATAAAGAATTTAAAAAAAAGTTATTTGATTATTTAAATACTTGTTTTAGAGTAATAACTAGTTTAGAAAGTTTAAAAAAAATAATGGAAAAAGAAATAACTACTAGTATATATGTTATAAATAAAGAACTTCCAATAATAAGCAACAATAAATATATAAGTGAATATTATCATATAAAAAAAAGTAGAAAAAATATTCTATTTATAGATTTAAATTATGCTAATATAAATTATATTTTTGATATTTCTTTAAACTACCCTAAATATAATTTCATTTATTTAGGGTTTAATAGTGATTTAAAAAATAGTATATTATTAAACAAATTACCACTAAATGTGCTATTAGTAAAATATCATAATATAAATATATTTTGGTATTTAGTAAATGAATCATTCATCATTATAAATAATAGTGATATTATCTTAAAAGATGATTATTTAAATATAATTTTGCTGTTAAAAAAAATCCTGATTAGTAAAGATAATATATTATATGAAAATTATTTATTAAATAGTTTTCATATATACACTTATAATAATTTAAAAGAATTAAAAATAAAGTTAAAAAAAGTAACAGAAAGTAGATTACTTAACTTAACTAGTAATTCTTATGAGGTAATAAAAGATAATAATTTTAAAGAAATCGCACATAAATATAGTAAATATTTACCATAACACTATATTTTTTATAAAAATTATTCTATAATGATAACAGAGGTGGTATTATGAAAGAACTTATACTTGAATTATTTAAAGAAGAAAACAAATCTTTAAGTGTTGATCAAATTTTAGATGCATTAAAATTAAAAACACCAGAAGAATTTAAAAATTTACTTCGTGAGTTGAACAAATTAGAAGACGATGTGGTTTTAAGAAGAACTAATAAAGATAAATTTATGTTAGATGAAGATTTAAATTACCGTAAAGGAGTTTTAATATCAACTAAAGGAGAATATGCATTTGTTAAAGTAACAGATGATAAAGAAAAAACTCCAGATATATTTATTCATTCTTCAAATTTTAATAAAGCTATTAATGGAGATACAGTTATCGTTAATGTTAAAGATCCTAAATCTTCTAGACCTGAAGGTAGAATAGAAAAAATTCTAGAAAGAGATTTAAATACTCTTATAGGAGAAGTTTATTTTGAAAAAGAAGATGCTTATCTAAAATTAGATGATGAAAAAATGAAAATAAATGTTGTTTTAGATAAAAACAAAACAATGAATGCTATGCCTGGTCATAAGGTAATTGTAAAAGTTGCTAAAAATCTTGGAAATAATACTTTTTTAGGAGAAGTAACAAAAATAATAGGACATAAAAATGATCCTGGTGTTGATATATTATCTATTATGTATAAATATGGTATTAATGACACTTTTAGTGATGAAGCTTTAAAAGAATTAGATGATATTCCAGATAAAGTTCTAGAAAGTGACTTATACGGAAGAAGAGACTTAAGAGATGAAATGATTTTTACTATTGATGGTGATGACACTAAAGATTTAGATGATGCAATATCTCTTAAGATGCTAGAAAACGGAAATACAGAACTTGGAGTTCATATCGCAGATGTAAGTTACTATGTTAAACCTGGTATGGCTCTTTACGAAGAAGCTAGAGAAAGAGGAACTAGTTCTTATCTAGCAGATCGTGTTGTACCAATGTTGCCACAAAAATTATCTAATGGGATATGTTCTTTAAATCCTGAAGTAGATAGACTTGCTTTTTCTTGTGTTATGGAAATAACTCCAAATGGAAAAATTGTAAAAACTGATATTTTTGAAAGTGTTATTAGTTCTAGAAAACAAATGACTTATAAAAATGTTAATAAAACATTAGGAGAAAATATTATTTCTGAAGGATATGAAGAATATGTATCAAAATTACAAGAGATGAGAGTATTGTCCACTATTTTGAGAAATATGAAAATTAAAAGAGGTTATATTGACTTTGATATAGGTGAATCAAAAATAATTGTTGATGAAACTGGTAAAGTAATAGCTGTTGTTAAAAGGGAAAGAGGAATTGGAGAAATGATGATTGAGGACTTCATGATTGCTGCCAATGAAGCAGTAGCTGAATATATAAAAAATTATGGTTTCTTACCATTTATATATCGTATTCATGGTGAACCTAGTGAAGAAAAAATCAAACAATTCTTAACTTTTGTTAGTTGTTGTGGATATAAATTAACAGGTAGTTTTACCGATATAACACCTAGAACAATGCAACAACTTTTACTACAATTAAATGATAAAAAAGAATTCCATATATTTTCAAATATGTTATTAAGAAGTATGCAAAAAGCGGTTTATGATACTAACAATATTGGTCACTTTGGTTTGGCTAGTCTGTGTTATACACATTTTACTTCACCAATAAGAAGGTTTCCAGATACAACAGTACATAGATTGTATAGAAAATATATATTTGAAGGTAAGATGGATGCTGAAACTTTAGAGTTTGAAGAACAAAATTTACTGTTAATAGCTAAACATTCTTCAGAAAAAGAAAGAGACTCTGTTGATTGTGAAAGAGAAGTAGACGATATGAAAAAAGCAGAGTATATGCGTGATCATATTGGAGAAGAATTTACAGGGATGGTTTCTTCTATAATGAGTAGAGGTATGTATGTTCAACTTCCTAATTTAATTGAAGGTAGAATTAATATAGAAGACTTAACTGATGATTTTTATACATTTGATGAAAGCACTTTCAGGTTGATTGGTAGAAAAAACAAAAAAGGTTATCGTTTAGGAGATATACTAGATGTACTTGTAAAAGATGCTAGAAAAGAAGTCGGAGAAATAGATTTTGTTATTTCTAATGAAGAAAATCAAAAAAAATATTCAAAAAAACTTCAATAAGGAAGTGATTAAATGATAGAGATTAATAATAGAAAAGCTAGTTATGATTATGAAATACTTGATACATATGAATCAGGAATAGCCTTAACTGGTACTGAAATAAAATCAATTAAAGAAGGAAAAGGGAATTTAAGAGATAGTTATGCTATTATAAAGAATAATGAATTATTTTTACTCAATATGCATATAAGTCCTTACAAAGAAGGAAATATTTTTAATCATGAAGAAACTAGAACTAGAAAATTATTAATGCATAAAAAAGAAATTTTAAAATTAAGAGATAGTGTTGAAAGAGAAGGTAATACTTTGATTCCACTAAAATTATATTTTAAGAGAAATCATGCAAAAATATTAATAGGTTTAGCAAAAGGTAAAAAAACTTATGATAAAAGAGAAGCTATTAAAAAAAGAGATAGTGAAAGAGAAATAAAAAGAGAATTCAAAAATATAAATAGATAAGAGGTATTAAATGTTTCGTGAAGATTGCTTAAAGATTGAAAAAGGGTTGGATGTAGATTGTGATATAAGTCAATTTGAAAACGAATATGTTTATTATTGTAAAACAAATAGTTATATAGTAAAACATAGAGATATTATTTATGGTTTTTATAGAGTAACATTAATGAAAGATTTTTTGATTTTAGATTATGCTTTAGTAAAAAACCTTAGAGGAATTAAATTTGGTAGATATTTTTTAGAATTATTATTTGATGTAGTTGCTAAAGAAAATCCAGAAATAGAAAAAGTGGTTTTATTAATTAATAATTCAAATGAATCTTCTATGAAAGTTTCTATGAAAGAAAAATTTTCTTTAGATTATGAATTAGTTGATTTTGTTAATGAAGAATTAAAAAACCACACTCCTTATAGTAAAGAAAATCCTTACTATGAAAGTGAAAAATTAAAACAAAAAATATAAACACATTTATGTGTTTTTATTTGCAAAACTATGAAATGAGTGCTATAATTTACTCATGGGGCTGTCCAGGTTTCGACAGAAGTGGAACGTTATGAACTGCAAAGAGTAGGAATACTTTAAATTCACAAAAAAATAAATGCAAAAAATATTAAAAATGTATTAGCATCAGTGTTCAAGAGCAATACTGTTGCCTTTGCCTAATTTAGTTTAGAGTAATACAACTTTCTTTTACTCTTTTCCTATGGGAGTTCTAGAGGGTTCGATTTAATAGGATATATTACTATGACTCCTTTAATTAGTAATGAACAATAAAGGATTACTAAAAAGTTTGTCGTTGATTACTTATCTTTTTAGGACAATTATTAATCAACTAACTTTGTAGATGTTCATAATAAGTTTGCTTTTGGACAGGAGTTCGATTCTCCTCAGCTCCACCAGAGGGAAATTAGTCGAAATAATTATTCGACTTTCAAATATAAAGGTTAATTTCGATTAACTTTTTTTTGTGTATTTGAAAGGAGATTGATTAAATGATAAATATAACAAAAGAAAATATTGAAATAGAAGATTCTTTAAATAATAGAATTAAAAGTATTACAAAGTTTCTAGGAGTAAAATCAAAACTTATAAAAGGTAATTTAATAAGTATAGATAAAACTAATCTAGCTTATATAGAACCACACAAATTAGAAGTTAATAATATTACATATTTATTCTTTAATGATTCTAATTTAGTTTATATAAATACTTTAGAAAACTCTATTGATATAAGTGCCTTAAAAGATTATATAAAAAGTAAAAACTAATACCTATAAAAAATATTGACAAACTTATAATAAAAGTTTATAGTAATAAATCAATGAAGTTGTATTTCCAAAATTAGTAAATGGAGGGATTATATGCAAGTAAAATTTATTGATTCAAATTATTATATATCAAAGAGGAGTCAAAGGTATTAGTTTAACTAGTGCTTTTGACTCCTCTTTTTGTGAAAGGGGAAAACTATGAAAAAAAGTGCAGGAATTTATATTAGGGTTTCAACAGAAGATCAAGCTAGAGAAGGTTATTCACTAAAAGAACAATTAATTAAACTAAAAGATTTATGTAAATATAGAGATTATAATGTATTTAAAATTTATGAAGATGCCGGAATTAGTGCGAAAGATACTAATAGACCAGCATTTCAAGAAATGTTAGATGAGGTAAGAAAAAATAATATTAATGTTATAGTAGCTTATAAACTAGATAGGTTAACTAGAAGTGTAAGAGATTTAGAAAATTTAATTGTAGAATTAGAAAAATATGATTGTGCTTTAGAATGTGCAGTAGATGATATTAATACAAGTACAGCAAATGGAAGATTCTTTGTTAGAATGCTTACAGTACTTTCCCAACTAGAAATTGAAAGAGTTTCTGAAAGAACTAAATTTGGTTTAGTTGGAGCTATAAAAGATGGACATATTCCAGTTAGAAAAACTCTAGGTTTTACTAGGCTAGATAAAAAACTAGTAATTAATCCAATTGAAAAAGATATAATAACTAAAATATTTGATTTATATTTAAGAGGTAATTCATATCAAACAATTTCTAATATTTTAAATGAAGAAGATACCTTAAATAAAAAATGGTATGATACAACAATTTTAAAAATATTATCTAATCCTCTTTATAAAGGTGACTTTATAAGTGGTGGTAGAAACGGAACTCCTGTTTTATATGAGAATGTTGTAGAACCTATTATTTCAAAAGAACTATGGGAAGATTGTCAATTCCAAACTAAAAAGAATACTAGAAATTATACTAGAAGAAATGATTACATATTTTTTCAAAAAATAGTCTGTCCTCACTGTAATAAAATAATGGCTTGTAAAGCACCAGGTGGCACAAAGAAGAAATATATTTATTATCAATGTAATACTTGTAAAACATTTGTTAGAGAAGATAAATTAATAGAACTTTTAATAGAACAAATTACTACTATTATTGAATATGATATTTCAGTTAGACAATTTTATGCACCTCTTTTAAAATATAAAATTGAAAATACTAATGAAGTAATTAATAAGGAAATAATTAAATTAAAAGATAAAGAAATAAGATTAAAAGAAGCTTATTTGGATAAAGTAATTGATTTAAAAGAATATAATGAAGATAAAAAAATATTACAAATAAAAATAAAAGATTTAGAAGAAAAAAGAAATAAAGAAAAAGAACTAGAACAATTTAATTTTACAGTAGAAGATATTATGTTAAAAAGAGATTTAGAAAGTATTAAATGTTTAGTTAATCCTTTTTATCAAACTAATTTTGAAATAAAATGGGATGATCTTAACTTAAAAGAAAAGCAAGATTTAATAATGAGTTATATTGAATCAATTGAAGTAATTAAAAAAGATAAAGATATTGAAATAAAAAGAATTAACTTTAGAAAAACATTTATTGAAGAATATGCAAATTTATTTAATAAGGGAGCTATAAATAGATTTTTAGAAGTTAATGCGAATGGTGAAAATATTCAAATTGAAGTATGTGCTCCAATGACAGAAGAAGAAATAAATAAGCATGTAGAAAGATTAGAATTTAATTATCCAGTAGCTTATCATGAAATCAAAAAAGAAAAATATAATGATCATCAAATTAGTTTAAAATATACTAGAATTAATAAATTTAATGAGCCACTTAAAATAATACCAATATTAAATAAAAAAGGATTTAATAAAATAGAGAGTTATGGAGTAATAGAAGTTCCAGTTCCTCCAGTCACATTTATAAATGTAGATAGGATGGTTGAATAAATGAGTTATGCAATATTTAGAGTAGAGCCAATTAATACCTTAAAAGATTTAGGGCAAATAGGAGCTCATAATGGAAGATTAAAAGAAGCATATAAAAGTAATCCTGATATTAATAAATATAAATCAAATGAAAATGTTCAAATAATTGATTGTAATAAAAACTACTATAATTCTTATATGGAATTAGTTAAAGATTATAAAGATCAACATGATAAAAAACAATTAGTAGAAAGAGAAAATAGAAAGAAAACATTTAACCAAATGTTAGATGATTCTAATAGTGTCGTAGCTGATGAATTATTATTTACTAGTGATAAAGAGTTTTTCAAAAATATGAATAAAGAAGAAATTATTAATTGGGCAAATACTTGTATGGAATTTGTTTACGAAGATATTGGTTATAATAAAAATCAAATCCTAAATGCAGTAATTCATTTAGATGAAAAAACACCGCACTTACACTGTGTGGTAATACCATTAATAAAAAAATATGATAAAAGAAGTAAAGAAGAAAAATGGACTATTTCTAAAAAGCAATATATGAAAGATAGAGATTATTTATCTACCTTACAAGATAAATATCATAGTAGAATGGTTAAAAATGGATATGATTTAGATAGAGGTATTAAAAATTCTGATAATGAACATATTGATATAAAACAGTATAAGCAAATAACTAGAAAACTAAATTTAGAAATAATTACTAAAAATGAAAAACTAAATAATGCAATGAGTGATTTAGAAAATAAAATGGAAACAAATAAAGAAACTATTTTTGATAAAGAATTTGTTAAAATAAAAAAAGATACTTTTGAATCAATGAATAAAGTAATTAATGAAACAAAAAAAGTAATAGAATTACAACCTAAAATACAAAGAGTTTATAATGATGTTGATGAGTATGCAAGATCATATAAGTATTTAGAAAAAGAAAATGAAAATATTAAAAGAGAAGTTGAAATATTAAAGTATAAGAATAATAATTTAGAAAGAGAAAATAGTAGGCTAAATAACTATATAGAATCCATTTTAGAAGTAATAAAGAGGTTCTTTAGGCAAATATTAAAGATAGGTAATAAAGAAGCTAAAAACGAGGCAGTTAGTGAAATAAAGAATTTTTATGATAAAGAAGATTTTAACAAAGAAGATGTTTATGAAGTATCAAAAGATACTATTAAAGAAGATGAATTATTTAAATATGCAGATATTGACAAAAATTATGAAAAAATTAAAAAAGATGAGCTCGGATTATAAAAATATGATAAAATTAAATTAATGGAGGAAACATATGAAAAGTGTATTAGAAATAATAAGAGAAATCTTAAAAGATACAAAGAATTATAAAAAAATTGCTTGGTTATTTTTAATTGTGATTATATTAATTGTAATTATTTATCCAATTTTAGATGCTAATTTTTTATATTATGGAAGAACTAACAAAAGAATTGAGATACTAAATAAATTAACGGAAATAAATGTAGATACGATTGAAGAAAATAAACAATTAAAAATGGAGTATGAATCAATAATTGAAGATATGAGCACACAAAAAGCAAAATCTTTAAATAATATATTTATTAAAGATAATTCTAAGAAAATAGAAACAATTAAATTTTTTGCAGGTGCATGGATGTTTATAATAGTCGGCTTTATATTGCCTTTTACAAAAGATAAGGGGACAAGAAAAAGATTTTCATTAAATAATATATTTGCTGCTATAATATGTTTTGTATTTGCTGGGCTTTTAGGTTGGTTATGCATGGAAATTCCAACAATAATTAGCGTTACTGTAAATGTTATTTTGTATGAAATAATTTTGGTATATTTAGCATATACGATTGCAACAGCAGGGATAAAAAATAGTTAAGATAAATGGCAAATGAGTAACACACTACGCTATTGGCAAAGCCAATAACGGTGTGCAAAAGGTAATCCTTTTGAATCCAAAATTTGAGGTTATTAAATTAAATATAACTTTATTTAATAAATATGATATAATAAATATAAATAAGGAGGAATAATATGACAAATTTAATAAATTGGCAGTTACTAAAAGAAAAATCTATATATGAACAAATGAAAGAAAAATTAGCAAATAAAAAAATATTTGATAAAGCTGAAATTAGTAATAATTATGATATTGATGAAATAGATGAACAATTAGATTATTTGGAAGATGATTATAATCTTTATTATCAAAAATTAGAATTTATATCAAAACTAAATGGACTGAATGATGATAAAAAACAAAGCGTATTACAAATAATAGCAAAAATAGATTGTTTAGATAGTATATCAGAGAAACAAAAGATTAAAATGATACTTTCATACGGAGTATTAGTAGACTATTTTAATAGAATACATGAAAGAACAGATGAAGAATTGTTTATGTTATCTGCTTGTTCATCTGGACTCGATTTAGAAGATTATGCATATTACGTAGGAATATTAAGTAATGAAAAAGTATCTCAATCTATAACTAGTAAAAGTAGTGAATTGAGTGAACAAGTGAATATAGCATATGATATAATGAATTCTCAAGATGAATTACCTTATGATTTTGTAACACCAGAAAATTATGATGAACTAGTAAATAATGGACTTGATATTGTAAATAATTACAGTATTAATCATACTAAATAAAGAAAGAAGGAAAAAAATGAACGATAATTTAAAAGATAAAACAATAATATGCAAAGACTGTGGTGAAGAATTTATTTTTAAAGCAAAGATGATTGTAAATGAAAAAGGTAAAGAAATTATGTCTAAAATAGCTTTACTTGATGAAAAAATTAAAGATTTAAATTCTAAAGGTAAAACTTTGGAAGCATGTGAATTACAGAAAGAATTAGTTGTTTTAGAATATAATAAGCAAGCATATTTAAATATGAATAGTCAAGAAGCTTATGCTTTATATGAATTTACAAATGAACCTGCTAGATGTCCAGAGTGTAGAAGAAAAATTCAAGAAAATAGAACATCACGTTCTAGATAAAAAGATTTAGATATAAAAAAGATAAATTAACCTTAACAAAAATTTCCAAACGTCCTTGACAGGCGCACCATATGAAAATTAAACGCACCTTTTACTATTTTGTAGGAGGGTTTGCGGTATTGATAGATATAGAAAAAAGAGCATAAGAACTCTTTTTTTTTGTAGAAATAAGAAATTTTTTTCATTTTTTTATTTTTTATTTTTCATATATATATTGATTTATATAGGATATATTATGCACACGAACAAACTTTCTTGTTTTTTGTGAAAAAAATGTTGACAATTTTTATAATAAGTAATACAATGAAAATGTAATAGGGCATTCCACAAAAAAAGGCATCTATTTTTTTGAGATACCATTTTTACAAATATAGTTGACGCTATATTTGCATACAAGACAATCTTAATGAATTTAATACACAATAAGATATACACAATATAGAACAATTTTAACACCTGTTCTATTATTATTATAACAATAATGAGAAAAAAAGCAATATTTATTTTAACTTTTTTTAATATTTTTGTAAAAATGTATATTTATTTGTAAAAAATGTACGTTTTTTTTGTTTTATATACAAATATATGATTAAAAAGGAGGAATAATATGGAAATTAATCAAAAGACTATAACAGACGATTTATTGAGAAGAATCGGGTTTAATTTACAGTTAAACAAAACAAGAAAAGAAAGAGCAGAGGAAAGTTATAATGCGGTTAATGAATATCTGGAATCTGTGGACGAGTCAATATCTGGAAAAGGAGCAACGATTTTTCCACAGGGGTCATATTCAATAGGGACTACTGTTAGACCAACGAAAAATTCTGAATATGATTTGGATTTTGTCTATAAAATAAATCAAATTTGGAATTCAGAAATGAAACCGATTGAAGTTTTAGAAAAAATGGAGAAAGCTTTATTATCAAATGAAACATATTCATCAAAAGTTGAATCTAAAAACAGATGCGTTAGAATCAACTATGTAGGAGATTTTCATTTAGATATTTTGCCGGCTTTTCCAGTGGGGGATTTAGAAAGTAAATATTTAAAGATCCCAGATAGAAAATTAAATACATGGGTAGATACTAGTCCAGAATTATACAGCAAATGGTTTAAAGAAAAAGCAGAGAAAACAAAAGAATTAATTAAGTACGAATCAAATGAAGTACAAGAATTGCCAGATGATGAAGATTATATAACTAAATCATCACTTAAAGTAGCAGTTCAATTAGTAAAGAGGTTTAAATCAATATATTTCAAAGATGATGAGCAAAACGAGACTCCAAGTATAATAATCACTACAATTATGGCAGAAACTTATAATGGGGAATCATCGGAATTGCAAATTATTAAAAATTTTATATCATCGGTTGAATCACAGCTGACTATAAATAATGGCAAATTAAATATCCCAAACCCACAAAATTATAACGAAAAATTTTCTGATAGAATAAATGCAAGTGAAGAAAAACTTAATTCATTTAAATCATTTATATCAACTTTAAAAGAAAAAATAAGTAAGATAAATTCATCAGAAAGTGTTGAGGAATCATATAATGTGTTATATGAATTATTTGATGAAAAAGTGGTAAAGGATAGTGCATATCAGCAAGCAGAAATAATAAGAGAACGTAGCAGCAATAGGTTTAAAGATAAAATTACTGGCTATGATAAAAAAGAAAATATTTCAAGCAATACATTTTATGGAGACCCAAATGAATTGGATTAAAGAAAAAAGTGTTACTATTCCTAAATATATATATAACGTCAAATTTAGTTCGAAAGTCTTCAATATTATTGAAGTTGGGGAAAAAACTGTTACCTTTAGTGGCAAAATAGTTAGTTCAACAATACAAAAAAATTATGAAGTTGAAATAATGTGCGGTTTAAATTTTTACCCAAAAGTTTATATAAAAAACATTGATTTTAGCAAAAAAAGACCACCTCATTTATATAAGGATAATTCACTTTGCTTATACTATTTAGACTACAATGAATATAAGCATAAAGATTTGATATTTCCAAAAATTTATGATTGGATTATATTATGGATTTACTATTATGAATTGTGGCTTGCATATGGAGAATGGCTTGGCGGAGGAATTTCTCATGAAGAAGCAAAGGAGGAAGAAAACAATGTCTAAAACAAAAATGAATATTTCTAAACAAAGAGAAATTATTGCAAAATCAGCTGGAAGATGTGAATTTGAAGGGTGTGGTGAGTATTTGTTAGTTGATTCTATAACTCATAAGCCAATTAATGTTTCCGAGATGGCTCACATAATAGCAGATAGTGAAAATGGTCCAAGAGGATTAAAATTATTATCAACAAAATTTTCTAATGACGTTAGCAATATAATGTTGTTATGTAAAAATCATCATCATTTAATTGATAATAAACCGGAAGAATATACTGTAGACTTACTTCGTGAGATGAAGAAAAATCATGAAGGGTTGGTTGAAAAAGCTGTTACTATAAATAATAGAAAAGAGTCTACTAAAGTTGTCATATATAAAGCAAATATAGGTAGGAAAAAAGATATATTAGTAGATGAGGATGATGTATATGAATCTATAGAAAATTATTATGTAGATTCTGAATATATAAATTTATCAATTATGAACAGTAATACTATAGATAGCAATCAATCTTTTTGGGAATTTAATTTTATCGAATTGGAAAATTCTTTCAAAAATTATATTAGTGATAATAGTATTGTTAATAAAAAACATATATCATTATTTGCATTGGCTCCACAACCATTATTAATAAAATTGGGAAATCTATTGACTGATATATCTAACGTTGACATATACCAAAAATTTAGATATCCATCCACGTGGAAATGGCAAAGTAAAGAACCTGCAAAATTCACTATTAGAGAACCACAAGAAAAGTATGATAAAATAGCTTTAATAATAAATATAAGTGGTGAGGTAGATGAGAATCTTGTATATGAAGCTATAGGTTCTGAAGAAATATCAATATGGAAAATCGAAATAGATAAACCAGCGTTGGATTCAGTTAAGAGTTTAGAGACTTTAACAGAATTTAAAAAAACTATAACTAAAGTTTACGAGGATATCAAAATTTATCATGGTGTAAAAAATGTTATTAATTTATTTCCAGCAACACCAAATTCTATTGCAGTAGAGATAGGCAGAAGTAAATTGAATAAAGCACATTTACCAATAGTTATATACGATAATGTAGAAAATAACTTTGTTAAAACCGGTATAATATAAAAAGCACAATTAAGTGCTTTTTATATTTCTAAATCTAAATTACTAAATAAATTGCTATTAAAGAATTCGTTTAGATTCATATTTAAACTTTCACTAATTCTTGCAATAGATAATATAGTAGGATTTTTACTTTTCCCATCTATGATAGATTGTAGTGTTGATTGAGTTAATCCACTCATTAGAGCAAGCTTATTGATACTTATATTATTTGAAGAACATAGTTCTAATATTCTTTTAGAAATTGCTTCTGAAACTTTCATACATTCACCTCTATAATTTAATTATAGGGAACTAAATATATTTTCTTTAACGATATATCGTTGACTTAGTGCTTTAATAGAGATATAATTTTAAGTGTTAGGAGTGAATTGTTTGAAAAAGTTTGGTAGTTTATTATTATTAGTAGGACTTATAGTATTATTCACAGGATGCTCAAGTGAAAAACAATGTGCTAAGTGGGAAACGAAGTCAAATGGGACAATAAAAGATTGTTCTAAGATAAAAGGGTATTATGAAAAGATGTATTGTGAGCAACAAAATGATAAAGTTAATTCGACACAGGAATGTGTAGAGTGGAGTGATTAGATGAATTTATTCCTTATGTGCTTAGGAATAATAATTTTGGTTATTTCTAAAATAGTTAGAATTACTAGAACTATTAGTAATGGTGATAAGTACTTTGACGGTTCTACCATAACAGAATCAACATTGCAATGGCTTGGAGTATTAATTTTTATCTTAGGAATATTTGTTTAATATAACATATAATATAAACATGGGGGCTGGATTTTAACTTATTTTGTAGTTATGACTAGTCCTTTTTTGTGCGAGGTATTATCAAATAACTGATTAGTCTATCACCATAATTTTTAATTTTTGTTTATATATAATATATATACAGTATACATATATGTGCTACATAAATATATGTATATACGATTATTACGATACATTAAATATATATATTTTTTTTTAAAACATTATATTATGAATAATAATAGTTATATAATAGTATCGTATTAATCGAATTTTATCATATCATTTATTAGATTTCGTTTTTTTGGAACAGGTAGTAGTCTAAGTTTTTTATTATTGTATGACTTTATATGATTACCGTGTTTATTTAAAACTTTACTTATTTGCTGAACTGAGTAAGGTCGCAATACATTATAGCACTCTTTAAATTCGCTAACTGTAATTTCTTTAAATTCAATTATATCTTTCCCATAAGATAATAAGTCGATTATTTCATCTTCTCCAGGAAGTTTTTTTTCATGTCTTCTATTTCTTTCTTCAAGTAAACGATTTTCTTCTAAAGTTAATCTGAAACCTTGTAAATTATCTTTAGTTTCATATTTTATTTGTGCCCACAACTGTGAAACATCAAATTTCATTAATTCCTCTAAATTAATATTTTTTAAAATTACCGTCCAAAATCTTCTATTTCCTGTTTCATCAACTAAATAGTCACTGCTATTGCAAGTTCCTATTAATGAAGTCATTCTCACTTTATATGAGTCGTTTGGAGCATATGGCAATCTATAAAGATCTTTTTCATCCGTAATAAAAGCTTTAATTTGCTCAATATTGTTTTTTAAAGAAGTTTCTATTTCGCCTAATTCTACAATCCAGTTTGAGCAACACCATCTTTTTGTATCTTTATCATATTGATTAAAACTTTTTCCAATGTTACAAAATTCTCCATCGAAAGCAATTTTTTTTACGAATGATGTCTTACCAATTCCTTGTTTACCTTGTAAAACTAATATTCCATCAGCACCAAATGAATTATTCATATTATTATATAATAAACTGTATGATTGCCATAACCATTTATACACTAGTAGACAGCTTAATCTGTCATCTTGTATTCCTAATATCTCAACTAATTTTTGAAAGTGATTACCTCCATCCCATATTGTTTCCTCAAGTTTATTTATTACAGGATTAAAGGAGTTTTCTATGGCTATAACATTTAAATATTTATGTATTGTTGTCATATCACAGAATTTATATTTTGATTTCAAATCACTATTTATTAAGGCGGGAAGTATATCTTTTAAGTTATAACCCTTAATATTTTTATATTCTCCTGATATTTCAACATCTTTTCTTATTTCATTAAATTTAATAGAGATATTTTTTTCATTCAAATATTTTTTTAAACTTTCAATCGTAAAGTCTAAATATTTTTTTGAACTGTTATTGATAAATTTATTTTTGCAATTACCTATAGCTTTACTAATAGTCAGTTCTCTATAGTCATTTCTTTCCCATTTATCTCTATAAAGAGCACCATTTCTAAATATCTCATCAATTTGGCTCTTATTACCGTTAGTATAATATGCTAACATGTTGCAAAGTGATAAATCTGCCGAACTATCATCACTGTTATAATCTTCAATATTTCCATCATAATATAATTTCTTGAATTTTTCCTTATCCTTTGAGTTATTGATAATTTCTAATACTTCATCAATATCTTTTGTAATAGTGAATTTAGTATTCTTTCGTAACATGTACTTGTTTAAAAATATACTTAATTCTTCAGTTCTTTCACAAATATCATTTTTATTTATTCTGTTTTCAGTAAATGTAAAATATCTATTCGTAAATCCATCTATATAACATTCCATATGATTATGTGGATTTTTTTGATAATATTTGTCATCTAATTTAACCTTACCACCTTGATCTTTATATTGAGGAATTTTAGAAGTGTCACATGTGAATAAAATATGAATTCCATTCCCACTTGGACTTATTTCTGTATATGAATCCATTAATTCAATTATATCTTTAACTTCTTGTGAATTAATATCTTTATCATCTATATCAATTCCACATATTCCATTAGTAAAAATTAGACCTATACCATCATTTCTTGTTTTATATGCATTTTCATATGTAGTCCAGGTATCTTTATATTTTTCGTTTGTACCAGTAGGTCCTCCATTATATGAACAAGGTATTTTTGAAAATTTACCATTTATGTCTTTTTTATTCCAATTAACCCACTGACTTTTCATTTTTAATTCTTCTAGCTTCATTTTTAATCATCCTTCTTTCTTTTATGAAGTTTTCAAATTCTTTAGAGTGAGATTGAATATATTTTACAATGTCACTAACTAAAATTTCTTTACTTATATTTTCTATTTGTTCTTCGGTTAGCGACATTTTTCTCACTCCTCTCATATTTTCTTTGCAAAAAAAATCAATATATTGTACAATTATTAGGAAGCAGAAAATTTTGCTTCCTGAACAAAGTTTATCATCTCGAACAATATATTTGAAAATTAATTAAAAAGCCGGCTATTTAGGTGGAAAAGTTATTTTAAATCCGATAAATTGGAAAAAAAGAAAGGCAAGGTAGTTTATATGAGAAAAAAATATAATACAAAAACAGAATTTGGTAACAGAGCAAGGGAAAAATTAAAAGAAAAAGCAATTAACAATATTTCGTACAATGTAGCAGAAAGAATGAATTTGTATATGATTGAGAATAATATACCCAATGACTTTGCTTTTTCAAAATTATGTGATATTCCAAAATCTTCTATGAGCGGTTATTTAAATGGACTATCAGAAATTAAATTGGAACCATTAATTAAAATTGCAGAAAAGATGAAAGTTACTACAGATTATTTATTAGGTTTGAGTAATATAAAATCAACAAATTTAGTTGTTACAAATATTAATTCTGAAATTGGGTTAAGTGAACTGGCAATTAATAATTTAAAAAATATAAAAGAAATTGACCCAAAATTATTAAAAACAGTAAATATAATATTAGAAACTGAGTATTGTAATGAAGAAGAGATGCTATTAAATCACGAAATAGATAATCATAGAATGTTTATGGAAGAAAATAAAGATTACGAAAAATCTGCTGAGCAAAAGATAGAAGCATGTGAAAATTTATTGATACCATATGAAAATGTTAGAAGAAAAATAAAACCTGTGTACTTAATATCGGAAATTCATAAATTTTTGAATATATCTGTTGATAAAGAGGAAAAAATTTATGTAGATAAAAATAAGCTTTTGATGGAAAATGATATTAAGGGAGAAGCAAATAAAAGTATTGCTAAGTTATTAATGAATAATTTTGATTTGAATAATAAATTAATAAATAAAGTTTATTTAGAGAGTATAGATAAAAAATTAACAGATTTAAAGGGTCATTTATATGAAAGTGGTGGTGATAAATAATGAATGTTGTTATATATGCTAGGTATAGTTCTCATAGCCAAACTGAACAGTCTATAGAGGGACAATTAAAAGAGTGCTATGATTATGCTAAAAGAAATGAATATACAGTCATTGGAGAGTATATAGATAGAGCTATAACTGGGACTAGTGATAATAGACCAGAGTTTAAAAAGATGATTGAAGATAGTTCTAAAAAGCAATTTAGTGGTGTATTAGTTTATCAATTAGATAGATTTGCTCGTAACAGATTTGATAGTGCCACATATAAAAGTAAACTTAAGAAAAACGGTGTAAGAGTATTATCTGCTAGAGAAAATATTTCGGACGATGCCAGTGGTATATTAGTTGAGGGATTACTTGAAAGTATGGCTGAATATTATTCTGCAGAGTTATCTCAAAAAATAAAAAGAGGTATGGAAATTAACGCTTCTAAATTTATGCATATAGGAGGAAATAATCTTTCATTAGGATTTACGGTAGATGAGAATAAGATGTATCAAATAGATGAGGAGACGGCTCCTATAGTAAAAAAGATTTTTGAATTATATGTAGATGGTAAAACAATGGCTGATATAATTAGATATCTTAATGATCATGGATTAAGAACTTCAAGAGGCGGAGAATTCAATAAAAATAGTATAAGAAAAATATTACTTAATAAAAGATACATAGGTACTTATGTTTATAAAGATGAAGAGACACCAAATGTAATACCTAGAATTATTGATGATAATACTTTTAATAAGGCACAAGATAAAATGAATAAGAACAAAAAAGCTCCTGCTAGGGCAAGAGCAAGAGCTGAGTATTTATTAACTACTAAACTATTCTGTGGTTATTGTAAAGAAATGATGACAGGTGTTAGTTCTACATCGCACACAGGAAAGAAGTATAATTATTATTCCTGTAAAAATGCTATAAAAAAAGAATGCCATAAACAAAAAATAAGCAAGAATAAAATTGAAGAAATAGTATTACTTGAAACTAGAAAAATTCTTACTGACAAAAATATTGAAATGATTGCTAAACAAACGATGAAAGCAGTTAACTCTAGTAGTAATAATGAAGTGATAAAAAAACTAGAAAAAGAAATAATGCAAACTCAAAAAAAGATAGAGAATTTAGTAAAAGCAGTATCTGAGTGTGAATTAGAAACAGTAAGAAAAAGCTTATACTTAGAAATTCAAAATCTTGAAAAAATAAAACTAACTCTTGAATATGAAAAATCAGAAGAAGAGGGGAATATCTTTAATTTAGATGAAGAGCACATTATCTTCTTCTTGACTAAAATGAGAGATGGAGATATTGATGATATTAGATATCAAAGAATGCTTATTAATATACTAGTTAATAAAATATATTTATATGATGATAATATGATAATAGTCTATAACACTCAAGATAGTAACAAAGAAATTACAATAGACTTGGAAGAAAATATAGAAAAGGTGCTTTTAAAGGGTGGTGAGCTCCACCATATTGATTGTAAACTCTAACCTTTAGAGTATGTATAGAAAATACTAACTAGATTATAGTTGGTATTTTTTTGTGTATTTGAAAGGAGATAGATTAAATAAAAATATAAATGGTCTTGAATTAAAAATAAAATATTCAAAAGAGAAGATTAAAAAAAATATGATGATTTTGAGTTATATATAAAAAATAATGTATTGAAACATAAAATGTGTTATAATAGTTAACTAAATAAGGGAGGTTTTTAAATGACAAGTATTGATAAAAAATTAATGAACTTTATAGATGCAACACCAAATGCTTATTATTGTGTTAATAATTTAAAGCAAAAATTAGTAGAAAGCGGTTTTGAAGAATTATATGAAAATGAATCATGGACTGATTTAAAAGAAGATGGAAAATATTTTGTTATTAGAAATGATTCTTCTTTAATTTCTTTTAAAATGTCTAATAAAAAAGAAAATATTGGTTTTAATATTGTTTCTGTACATACTGATTCACCAAGTTTTTCTATTAAGCCAAATGCAGATATGTATGATGGTAATTATATGAAATTAAATGTTAGTGGATATGGTGGAATGTTAAATTATACATGGCTTGATAGACCATTATCATTGGCAGGAAGAGTAGTTACTTTAAAAGATGGTGTGTACTCAAAACAATTGATAAATGTTGATAAAGATTTATTAATTATACCTAGCCAAGCAATTCATATTAATAGAGCAGCTAATGAAAATATTTCTTTAAATCATCAAGTTGATATGTTACCTGTCGTTTCGCTAAGTGATGATAAGAAATTAGAAGATATTATTAGAGATAATTTATTTAAAAATGGCAAAGATGCTGATAAAATATGTGATTATGATTTATATCTTTACAATAGAGATAAGGCAAAATATATTGGTCTAAATGATGAATTTGTTTTAGCTCCAAGATTAGATGATTTAGCATCACTATTTCCTGCATTTACTAGTTTTATGGAATCAGATAATACAAATTCTATAAATGTGTTATGCGCATTTAATAATGAAGAAATAGGAAGCTTAACACCACAGGGCGCAGATTCAACATTTCTTATCAATACATTAACTAGAATAGCAGAATCATCAAATATAAATCTATTAACTGCATTAAATAATACACTAGTCATAAGCGCAGATAATGCTCATGCTATGCATCCTAATGCTGTACAAAAAAGTGATCCAACTAATAAAGTATTATTAAATAAGGGTGTAGTTATTAAGCATCATGTTAATTATTCTACGGATGCTGTCACATCATCTTTATTTAAAGGGATGTGTGAACATGCGGATGTTCCTTATCAAGATTTTGCATGTAGATCGGATATGAAATGTGGGGCAACACTTGGTGGAATTAGTCAAAGTCATGTTGGTGTCGATTCAATAGATATTGGTCTTCCACAATTGGCAATGCATTCTACAAACGAAACAATTGGTTCTAAAGACGTTCTTTATATGTATAAATCATTATTAGAATTCTATAATAGTACAATCATTAAAGAAAAAAATATAATTAAAATTTTACATAAATAAGTGGCAAAGTTATTGCTACTTTTTTTGTTAGAAATAGAAACTTAAAAATATATTAATTTAGAGTTAAATGTGACATTATTTAATAATTAACTCTTTACTTAAATATATTAGTATTTTAACAAATCAATAAGGGTGAATAATATGCTAAATTTAATAAATTGGCAGTTACTAAAAGAAAATTCTATATATGAGCAAATGATTATAGGATTATATATAATTAATGTGATAAAATATATAAATGAAGTTATTAAATATTTTGAAAAAGTATTCAATGATAAATACTTGCAATGTAAATCAGATGGTAGTAAATATAAAAAATATTTATTGGTACTCTATAAAGATGATAATGAAATTAAATATATAGATGTACCTAATGAAAGTTACGTATATAAATTTAATGATATAATTAAAACTTATAATGTTGAAGAGATGATTTCTTCATGTACTAATTTTGATGGATATTATGAATGATTATAATTATAAACAGTTTAAATCTGGTAATGACTATGAAAAAATAAAAGATTTTTTTGAAAAGTAGATAAAATTAATTTGAAGGAGACTTTTCTTTGAGACTATATGAATAATATTTATATGAAATATACTATGTTATTTAATAAAATTAAAAATTATGATATACTTTATTTAGTTAGTATTAATTTACTACCTATTTAATATCGTAAAAGAGTTGTCGTACTGGGAACTTTAACACACCATATTGATAATTTAACTAACTAGAAATAGTTAGTTTTTTTATAATTAAAAAAATAACTTTACGTTATTTTATATTAAAATTATTTCTTTGTTTAATTAAAACTTTATCATAGTAATAGCTGCATTCTGCATGTGCCATATCTATTAATATAAAATTTTCACCATCATACATAAAATCAACAGACCATTTACCTTTTAATGATGTATTTGGTAACTTGTAATTTGCTTCCTTTATTAATGAAGAAACTAAAACTTCATAATCTTCTTCAATTTCTTTTATCGTATTAGCAAAAGTAAATAAATCACTTCTATTATGTAAATTATCTAACATTGTGTTTTTTTCCCAATAATTAAAAACTTCTAAAATTTGTTTTGTATCAAAATCATAGAATATTCTAAATTCACTATTAAGAGGCATACCATTATATATTTTATTTCTTTTATAGTTGGTATTAATATATTCCCTTAATACTAAATTAATTTTTTCTTCCCATTCTAACTTAAAGTACATATCTTCAAAAATTGTTTGCAATTTTAAAAATAGTTCAGAAATATTATTTAAGAGGCAAGAATCAAAATTAAATTTATTGCTTGATTTACCTAATCTAATGAAAATTTTGTTGTTTAAATCAAATTTAATATTTTCAGAGGCAATTAGTTTAATCCTTTTTAATAAATCTTTTTCAGATAGACAGTTCCATTTACCCATTTTAATTAAGTTAACTTCTTCTTTAGTTAAATTTATGATAATAGTTTCAGGAGTTTTAAAGCCTATATTAGAAGTTTTTGGATACCAAAAAGATAAATCATTTTCAAAATCAGTTGAATGATTAAAACCTATTATATCAATTTCTTTTGTAATATCGTCCTTGTAATTACTAAAACGACCGTTATTAAAAACTATTTTAGATAGTTTATTCATTTGAAAATCATTTAAAATATAATAAACTTTATCAATTATATTGCTTTTTAATTCAGAATTAAAATATACGTTTTGGTCATGAATTATAACATAATCAAAAACTTTAACAAAATATTCTATTATAGAAGAATCAATCCAAAACAATTGCGAATTTTTATAAGTTTCAAACATTTTGCTATTTTCAAAGTCTTTATTTATTATTTCATATAAATATGGAATTAATTTATCGTCATCTATTTCTAAAGAAATATTGTCACTTATAATTTTTGATTTACTCATATAGCACTTCCTTGTTAAATATTATAACATAAAAAGGAAATGAAGAGAAAATAAAGAAAAGAATAATGGTGAAATATTGTTTTTAATTATATTTTAGTGTATATTATAAATAATTATTAAATTAGTCAGGAGAAAATTTATGAAACTTAAGCAAGAAGATAGAGAATTATTTAGAGAATTTTTTAATGTAAATAAATCATGGATAGCAAAAAATAGTTTAAATGTTGAGAAAAATTTGTTAATATTTAAAAAACTTTTTGTTAATTACATGGAAGAAGAGAAGCAATCTGAAAATTTGTCATTTATGATATTTATTTTAATGTTAGATCAAGAAATAATTGAGAGTGAAAAACAAGTATTAGTTAAAAATTATCAAAACAATGTTAGAAGAAATTTAAATTATATACCTGTATGTCCACCATTGACAGATAACAATCAAATACTATCTTGGATTAAGCAAGCTAATATTGTTCTTGAAGTTTCTAGAGTTGATATTGAAATACTTGGAAGATCAGTAGCAAAAAAATTAAAACAAAATGAAAATGAAAGAAATTCGAGTTGGGAAAAGGTTAAAAATATAGTAGTAAAATAATATAATTTAAATAGGTAGTATTTAATATTACCTATCTAATATTACTAAGAGTTGTCGTACTAGAAAATATAACTAATCATATTGATAATTGAACTAACTAGAAATAGTTAGTTTTTTTGTTATAGATTGTGAAGATAAAATGAGTTATGTGTTCAAAAAATGACAAAAGTAGAAAATAATTACTACTTTTTAGTTTATCGTTTATAAATGTACTTAGCTTTCAAATTTGCATCAATGCTGTTTTAATTATAATTTAACAACAGACTATTTTAATTATTAATCAAATATATAAAATAGTATTAGTGAACAAGAATCAAATAATGTAAATCAATTAAATTAAAAAATAGCAAGTTTTTTGCTATTTTTTGTTAATTCAATTTTTATATAATAAAAACTTATTTTTTTTATCTTGGATTATAAAATTTGTAATTTCTTTTCATTATTAATAGGTCTACCAATATATATTCCATTTTCCTCGACTATTTCATATTTTAAACCATTTTCATCAACCAGAAGATCTAATTCACTATTATAGGTTAAAATAATAGGTCCACTTATTTTTCTTTTCATAATTGAAAAATTTGGGTCAAATTTCAATTCAGAAAACCATTTATAAACACAATAAGTGACATTTTTACCTTCAGATTCTCTCATTACTTTTAATTCATTATTTGTAAACCATAAACAATCATCAACCCCACTTTTAACTTCTATTACTTTTTCCCGATCTAATTCATAGTCATAGCTTAAAATATCAAAACCATAACCATCACCGTCATATCTGGATACCCATCTTTTATTCGGAGAATTCTCTTTTTCATAGGCCCATTGTTCTGACTTTACAAAAAACAAAGTAGGATTATTAGCAATAGTATCTTCATCGTATTCATAATCATAGTTGTTATAATTTGTAAATTGTCCCGATGACCTTTTAATTGGTTTGCATATTTTTTTTCCATCCTTCATTTCATCACTAACAGCCATGCATTTATGAACTTGGTTATTTATATCTTCCCCAGTTAAATGTTCATATTTTTTTATGTCACATTTTGTAATGATAGCTTTAAGCATAGCAGGAAAATTTATGTAAGCCTCTTCACAGTTACAATAAAGAGAAATTAATTTTAAAATAAAAATGCCATTGTTAATATCATAAATTTCGTTATAACAAAGTTTTTCTAAAAATATTAGTTTTTGATAATAAAATTTTCCTTCATCAAATATAATATCTAAAAAATAAGTAAAATCGCTTTTTAATATTTCTTGCAAATTCAAAGAATCTAACAAAGAGTCCAATTTTCCATTTTCTTTCATCACTTTTAAGTCATTATAACTGTTTAATTTTTTTTCTTCTAACTTATTCCAAACATTATCTAAAATTATACATGAATTCATTTAGTACCCCCCTAATTAGTTGTTTATATTAACATAATTAGATGCATGTGTCAAACATTTTTAAGTAACATAAATAATTGACATATTTTAAAAAAAATGTATAATAAACTATTAAAGATGGGGGAAACTTATGAATTTATCAGAATTAAGAGATATATTACTAAATAGACCAAAATATAATAATATTGAAAAAAAATATATTAAAGAAATGAAAATTAGTGCATGCAAATTGATGCAAAATTATGATGTTGAAAATGCTGCTGAAATAGATATGCAAAGAAAAAGGGAAGCTAGTTATCCACCTTTTTTATGGCAAGAAACTTTGGTTAATCAATTTAACTTGTTTGTTACAATGTTGGGTGTGTTAGATGCAAGAATTATCAATTATAGAAAAATGAAAAAGCTGGATATTGAATGTGATATGAGTGAAATTGATAATGTTTTTCAAAAAAGAAAATTAATTGAAGAAAGATTATTTATATTGTTATATCCTTATACTTGTTTGAATAGTATAAGAAACTCTTTAAAAATTATTCCTTGTGATAATAATGCTTATTATATTTATAAAGAAATGGAAACTGATTATACACAATTACACCTACATATGAGATTTTTAGATTCATATAATACTGGTTATTCATCATCATCATATATGGATTTAGAAAAAATTATTCCCATTTTTGAATTAGTTATAAATGAAGTAGATAAACACGAAGAATCTAATAAAACAAAATTACAAGAAGTAAAAATAAAATGTTTAAACAATCATAAAAAATATTATTTGTAAGATTATATTTTATTTACTAGGGGGATTATATGGGAAAAATTGTATTATTGATGGGAGAAAGTAGTACTGGAAAAAATACCATTAAATCATATATTTTAAAAAAACCTGAATTTTTAGAGTATGGTTTTAAAAATATAGTTTTGCATACCACTAGACCGATAAGGACTGGGGAAACAGATGGAGAAGATTATCATTATGTAACTGATGAAAAAATGAATCATTAGATAAAGAGGGTAAAATAATAGAAAAAAGAAGTTATGACACTATGCATGGAATATTGAATTATTTTACCTGTTCAGATTCCATTGATTTATGTAATAACTATCTAACAGTTAATACATTAGAGGCATATGATCAATTTTTGAAATATTTTGGAGATGAATGTTTAATTCCAATATTAATTAAAATTGATTTAAGGATTAGATTACAAAGAGCACTAGATAGAGAAAGATCCCAAACAAATCCTAAATATGAAGAAATGTGTCGTAGATTTTTAGCAGATAGCGAAGATTTTTCTTTAGAAAATATTAGAAAAAGAAATATAACTAATTTTTGTAATAATAATGTAAATATAGAAGAAACTTTAGATGATATCGGCAAAATATTAATAAAAAAATTATAATGTAAAGTTTTTATCAAATATATGAAAGTAGTGAGTAGTTTACTACTTTTTACTTTGTCTAATATTGTTTTTACCCATAAAATTATCTTATATGGTATAATCATGTAAAAGGAGTTATTATGGAAGTAAAAGAATTGGACAACAATTACAAATTAAAATTACTAAAAAAATTTAATAATAATCCTAATTTAATAAATAGTCTATCTAATCTAATCATTTTAAATGTTAAATACTATGATTTTAATAATAAAATACAAAATGGAAAAATTATTTGCAATAAAGATATAGAAAGCGATTTACTCTATATATTTGAACAATTATATAAAAACAAATATCAAATTGAAAAAATAAATATAATAGATAATTATGATTTTGACGATATTAAATCAATGGAAAACAATAATACATCTTGTTTTAATTTTAGAAAAATTAAAGGAACAAACGAATATTCAAAACACGCTTATGGACTAGCACTAGATATAAATCCACTATATAATCCTTATTATGTCAATGAAAATACAATATTGCCTAATAAAAAATATATAAATAGAAAATTACCGTTTAAACATAAAATAGATGAAAACGATTTGTGTTATAAACTATTTATTGAAAGAGATTTTGTATGGGGAGGAAATTGGAAATACCCTGACTATCAACATTTTGAAAAAAAGGAGGAGAAATTAAATGGCAAGTAAAAGAGAATTTGTAGAATATATTTGCTCTCAACTTTCGGATTTAGGAGAGATAAAATATCGACCTATGATGGGTGAATATATAATTTATGTTAATGGTAAGTACTGTGTTGGTATTTGTGATAATCAGATGTTCTTAAAACCAACAAAAAAAGTAAAAGAAATTCTTAATGAAGTTATTGAACAACCTATGTATGAAGGTGCAAAACCAAGTTATTTAATAACTGAAATAGATGATAAAGAATATTTGTGCAAAATAGTTAATGAAACATACGAAAACTTACCAATGCCAAAAAAATAGAAAAAGGAGATTTTTATGAATGGACAATATAGAACGAATATTAAAATAGGCTGTATGGTAGATATAGTACTAAAACAAGATCAGAGAACAAACAAATTGACAAGAGGCCATGTTAAAAGAATACTTACAAATAGTCAAGTTCATCCTCGTGGTATAAAAGTTATGTTAGAAGAAAATAATCAAGTAGGAAGAGTAGTGACAATATTATAGATTAAAGGAGAAAATTATGAGAAAGTATTATATTGATAATATACGTTTTTTATGTGTTTTACTATTGTTTATATATCACACATGTATGATATACAATAATTTTGGTGAAAACTTTTATATTCGAGGTCCGAAAATTAAAGTTTTAAGTGATTTTATTATAGCTTTATCTCCTTGGTTTATGCCACTAATGTTTACAATTGCAGGTATTAGTTCTTTTTATGCTTTAAAACATAGAAAAGCATACTTTTTTATAAAAGAAAGATTTAAAAAATTATTTATTCCTTTATTTTTTGGTTTGATAATATATATCCCAATACAAACTTTTTATGCCGAAAAATTTCATAATAATTATACTGGTAATTTTTTTGAACAATATGGTTTATTTTTCACTAAAATTGGTGACTTAACTGGTTATACAGGAGGATTTACTCCAGGGCATTTATGGTTTATATTATATTTGTTTGTAATTTCTTGTGTTTCTTTACCTATTATGATTTTTTGTAACAAAAAAATTACTATAAAAAACTTGAACATTATAAAAATATTACCACTTTTTTTCTTAATTGGAATTATGACCCCAATATTAGAAATAGGAGGAAAAAGTATAACAGAATATCTGACTTTGTTTTTAATAGGCTTTTTGATATTGAGTAAAGAAGAAATAATTAATAAATTGGAAAAAAGCAGAAAGATATTATTAATTACAAGTATAATTCTAATTACAGTGTTAATTATATTAATAAACCAGGGTATAGCAAATGGAATTTTATTTGAAATATATTATAAATTTATAGAATGGTTTTTGATATTAACTGTCTTAGGTAATGGAAAACACTATTTAAATTTTAGTAATTCATTAACAAATTATTTAGTGCAAGCTTCTTTTCCTATTTACTTTTTCCACCAAAGTTGGCTTGTTTTAACCGCTTTTTATGTATTTAAATTAACTTCAATAATAATAATTCAAGTACCATTAATTATAATTATAAGTTTAATATTGACTATATTAAATTATGAATTGTTTAAAAGAATACCCGTTACTAGGTTTATGTTTGGCATTAAATATAGCAATTAAATATTAATGTTTTTTTGCTAAATGCTACGATAAGTAGCAATCATGTAAAACAAAATTGCTAGCAATATTTTTAAAGTCAGCTTATAATTTTAATTATGAGGAGGAAATTATGAAACTAAACGAAAAAATAAAACAATATAGAAAAATTTTTGATTTATCTCAAGAACAATTGGCAGAAAAACTCAATGTATCAAGGCAAGTAATAACAAAATGGGAAAATGATGAAGGATTACCAGATATAGGTAATTTAAAATCAATTTCTAAATTGTTTCATATTTCGATAGATTATCTTTTGGATGAAAGTAAAAAGATGGAGTATCCTATAACTAGAAGATGCTTAAGATGTAATGTTGAAATGATTGAAAATTTTGATGTGAAAGTAGAAGGCGCAGCTTATGGAATAAAATTAACTGAACAAGGAGTTTTTAAAGACAATTTAGGTAAGTTTAAATGTTCTGTTTGCCCAGAATGCGGTTATACTGAAGTATATATTGAAGATACAGATAAACTAAAGAAAGTATTGAAAAAACAAAGTAATAATTATCAAAAATGATATCTCTTTATATAGATAACTTTGAATAAAAAAATTAATTAATAGTATAAACAAGTGTAAAGTAATTGCACTTATTTTATTTATTTTAATACTTATTATTTAAAAATGTTATAATATAAATAGAGGTGAATAGTATGAATAATATAATTGACTGGAATATAATAGAAAAGGTTTCAGTAAATGAACAATTGAAAGATTACTTAAAAAAACAAAAAGAACTAGATATACTTAAAATACAAAAGGATAACGATGAAGATTTTTTGAATAATATAGAAGAATTATTTCAAGAATATAAACTTTATTCTCAAAAATTAGAGTTTATGTCTAAATTAAATGACAATGAACAAGCAATGAAAATGATTTTAAAAATAGATTGTTTAAATAGTGTTAAAGAAAAACAAAAAATGAAAATGATACTTTCTTATGGGGTATTAGTTGATTATTTTAAAAAAATTAATGAAAGAACAGATGAAGAAATATTTATGTTATCGGCTTGTTCTTCTGTGCTTGATTTAGAAGATTATGCATATTATATTGGAATATTAAGTGATGAAAGTATAGCATCCTCTATTATTAATAAAACAGAAGATATCAATGAACAAGTTTGTATAGCTTTCAGAATAATGGATTCACAGGATGAACTTTTATATGATTTTATAGATGAAGATAATTATGAAGAACTATTAGATAATGCTAATAATACTATAAATAATTACAGAATTAATCATTCTAAATAAGAAAACTATGTATTGGATTAAAGTAATTAGCTTGATTTTAAAAATAATGTATGCTATTATTAATTTATAATATATGGAGGAATAAAAAATGAAAAAAACTTTGATTTTGGTGGTTACTGTGATTTCAATTTCGTCTTTGCTAACTGGTTGTGGATGCAACAAAAAAAATGCGGTTAAAGAGGAAAAACCAGCAGTTAATACAAATAAAGATGTAGTTAAAGATCAAACTGTTTCGAATTTTTCTTTTACAAAAACTTCTTTAATTTATGTAGGTGGTAATTCAACATTAGTAACAACAGTTAAAAATAATTCTACAAAAACAGAATATATTAAGACATTTAATATTATTTCTAAAGATTCACAAGGGAATATTATTAATAAAATGATTGGATATATTGGGGAAGAAATTAAACCTGGAGAAGTAAGACAAATTACAAGTCAAACAGATTTGGATTTAAGTAAAGCAGTAAGCATAGAATATACAATAAATAAATAAAACAATAACTCATTAATAATGAGTTTTTTTATTAGTATTCAATTGACAAACATATAAAATAATACTATTATAAAGTATAGTAGGTGATAAAAATGAAAAAAACATTAACTAAAAAAGAAATTGTAAATATGCTTTTGAATCAAAATTTAGAAGTAGAAGATGAAGAAGAATTACTTGATTTACTTGTAGATCAACCCATAGCAATAGATGTTGATAAAACTGATAAAGAAACTTCAACTTTTGGAGCTAAGGTATCAGATAAAATAACTTCTATAGCAGGAAGTTGGCCTTTTATCATAACTTTTATGGTTTTTCTAGGAATTTGGATAGCTCTAAATATATTTGTATTTAAAAATGTTGATCCATATCCATTTATACTTTTAAATTTATTATTGTCTTGTTTAGCAGCGCTTCAAGCTCCAATAATTATGATGAGTCAAAATAGATCAGCTAAAAAAGATAGTTTAAGAGGGGCAAATGACTATAAAACAGATTTAAAAAGCGAATTAATTTTGGAAGAATTACATGATAAAATTGTTAAATTAATAGAAAATCAAAACAAAATATTGAAAATTTTAGATGAAGAAAAAAATAAGAACAACTAGTTCTTAAAATGGCCCGTTGGTGAAGCGGTCAAACACGCTGCCCTCTCAAGGCAGTATACATGGGTTCAAATCCCATACGGGTCACCATTAATGATTAATAACCACTAAAAAGTGGTTTTTTTGTACATTTATATTAAAACATTTTTTATATATGATACTTGATTAAATAGTAATTTTAATATATAATTAATTTAATACAAAAGGAGAATTTATATATGAAAAATAATAGAAAACACTTTCTTTTAATAAGTTTATTCACACTTGCTTTATTTTTAAATATGGATGTAGTAAATGCAGCTTCACCATCTTTCAAATGTGGAGGAAGTATTGATTTACCAATTGCTTTAGCTAAATTTTCAAGTAATTTATATAATGCAGTTAAAATTTTAGTTCCAGTCATATTAATTATTATGTCATTAATAGAAGTACTAAAAAATGTTATGTCAGGTGATGATGGAGAAATAAAAAAAGTTAACAAAAGAATTATAAACAGATTTATAGCTGGTGTTGCTATATTCGTTATTATGTCAGTTGTTTCTTTAATATTTAGTGCTGTAGGATTTAAAAGCTCATTATCATGTGTAAATTGGTTCATAAATGGTGAAGCAAAAGTAGATTATGAAAATTATGCTGTTAATTGTTCTACTAAAGAGATGTCAGAATGTGATAAATATTCTAAGTGCAAATGGGTTCATGATGCAAGTTGCTCAAGTAGCCAAGGTTGTTGCATTAATAATACTTGTAGTACTATGTCGCTTGAAGATTGTTCAAAATCTTCAAACTGTAAAGTGGTTGGAAGTTCTACTTCGTCACCTTATTGTGCAGATAAATAAGAATTTTGACAAATAATAAATTAAATGTTATAATGAAATTCGCCAACAAATTGAAAAAGGTGATAGTATGAAAATAAATTCAGTAGATTTAATAATTTCTGCTGTTAGAAGAAGTCAATATCCAACAGATAACAAACCTGAGTTTTTAATGGTGGGACGTTCTAATGTTGGAAAAAGTAGTTTTATTAATACATTGATTAATAGAAAAAACTATGCAAGAACATCTTCAAAACCAGGTAAAACACAAACTATAAATTTTTATTTAGTTAATGCTAACTTTTATATAGTAGATGCGCCAGGATATGGTTTCGCTAACTTAGGTAAATCTAAAAAGAAAAAATTTGGTTTAATGATGGAAGACTATCTTACTAATAGAGAAAACTTAAAACAAGTATTTATGTTAGTAGATTTTAGACATAAGCCAAGTAATGATGATTTAATGATGTATAAGTTTTTAAAACATTATAAGATTCCAGTTACTATAGTAGCAACTAAATCAGATAAACTTGGAATTACAAAACATTATACTCAAAAAAGTTTGATACTAAATGAATTAGATTTATTAGTTGGAGATGACTTTGTTGTTTTTTCAAACATAACTAAAGCTGGTAAATCAGAAGTTATAGAAAAAATAGAAAGAATAATTTAATTTGCAAAAAAATTAAACTCACATAAAATAATATAGGTGAGTTTTTTTATGAAAATACTTAATGAAAAGAAATTAATTATATATTTGAGTAATCAATATTTAGATATGAAAAAAATAATTAATATAGATGATTTAGAAGAATATTTTAAAGAAATTTTGAAAATACTAAAAGAAACCTACAATATAGAAGTATTTGGATTATATAATGTAGATGTTTATATAGATTTAGAATATGGAATGATTTTAGAATTTGAAAAAGAAGAGTTAGATTTTGAATATTCTCACAATCAAATAGATATGAAAATAAAAATTAATTATTCAAAGTTCTTATATAAGACATATGATTTAGATGTTGAAAAAAATGATAAAATATATATTTATAAAAATAGTTATTATATTGAGAAAATTAAAAATATAGAATTCTATGAAATAATATATAAAACAGACGAAATAATTAAAAAAGGGAAAACGATAGTAATATAATACAAATTATGTTATAATATTCAAATTAGAGGTGATACTATGAAAAAAAATACAATAGCACTACTTGGTAGACCAAATGTTGGTAAATCAACACTTTTCAATAAAATAATTGGTAAAAAAATATCAATAATTGAAGACACACCTGGTGTTACTAGAGATAGAATTTATGGAAATGCAGAATTTAATAATCATAGATTTTATTTGATAGATACAGGTGGTATAGATTTAGGAAATAATGATTTTAATGCAGAAATAAAAATGCAAGCTGAATTAGCTATAAATGAAGCTGATATAGTTGTCTTTGTTGTGGACGGAAAAGATGGTTTAACTGCTAATGATTATTTAGTTAGAGATATGCTTATTAAAACAAATAAAAAAGTAATAGTAGCTATAAATAAAACAGACAGTAGAGAATCAAAAGAACATTTATATGATTTTTATGAATTAGGATTTGAAAATTATGTAAATGTGAGTGGAGAACAAAATACAGGAATATATGACTTACTTGAAATAGCAACAGAAAACTTTGTTGAATTCGAAGAAGAATATGCAGAAAACATAATTAAATTTTCAATAATAGGAAGACCAAACGTTGGAAAAAGTAGTTTAGTAAATGCTATTTTAAACGAAGAAAGAGCAATCGTTTCTGATATAGCTGGTACTACAAGAGATTCTGTAGATACGCCTTTTATTTATCATGGCCAAGATATGGTTGTTATAGATACAGCGGGAATGAGAAAACGTGGTAAAGTTTACGAGAAAATCGAAAAATATAGTTTGCTTAGATCAATGAAAGCAATTGATAGATCCGATGTATGCGTTATTGTAATTAATGCTGAAGAAGGAATCATAGAACATGACAAACATATTGCAGGTTATGCTCTAGAAGCCGGTAAAGCAGTTGTAATAGCCGTAAATAAGTGGGATACAATAGAGAATAAAGATGAAGAAATGAAAAGATGGACAAAATTAATAAGAAGTGACTTAGCTTTTGTTTCATATGCACCAATAGTATTCTTATCAGCAACTACAAAAAGAAGAATACATACTTTATTACCAGAAGTTTTAAAGGTCTATGAAAATAGTAAAAGAGAAATAAAAACAAGTATCTTAAATGATGTAATAACAGATGCTTATATATTAAATTTGCCACCATCTTATAAAGGAAAAAGACTTAAAATTTATTTTAGTAATCAATCTGCTATTAGCCCACCAACATTTAATATTCAAGTTAATAGTAAAGGTTTGATCCATTTTTCTTATGAAAGATATTTGGAAAATAAATTAAGAGAGTCATTTAATTTTGAAGGAACCCCTATAGTACTTAATTTTAAAAACAAAGGTGAAGCTGAATCAATTAAATAAGTTTAAAAACTTATTTTTTTTTCGTTAAAATCATTTAAATGTTTCTTTATATTTGGTATTATATATATAATAACGGCGGTGAATTGTATGCAGGAAAAAGATGAGTTTTTTTTATTTGGAGAATATATATTAAAAGAAATATTTAAAGATACAGTAATAAATAAAAAAAATAAAAAAACAGAGATTATTATTAATAATAATTCAACCATTTTAAATTCGAAATTTGAATTTAAAATATATTTGAGAGATTTAATATCATCAAATAATAATAAACAAATAAACGAAATAATCAGAAAAATAATAGAAATAAAATATCAATTAAAAGATAATAAAAAAATAAAAATTTTATATGAAATATACCCTAATTTAGACGTATTTATATCTGCTTACTTGAAACTTACAAAAGATTACTTTATATTTGATGAAATTAAAAACATGAAATTTAATTATGACGAATTACTTGAATATCTTATTCTAAAGAATATTACTATTTTAACGAAAAAAAAGAAAATCTTGGAAAAAAAATATAATGAATTAATAAAACAAGAAAAAACATTTTATATTGAATGTCAAAATTTAGAAAATAAATTGAAGTTATTTCAAGTAATTAAAAAAAATACATTTTATTATGATACTTATACTAATTCACTAAATTATGAGGCAGAAAGATTTAATCAAGAAAAAGACTCTATTATTATTGAAACAAATAATTTAGAAACAATTCTTTTTAAATTAAACAAAAAATTAGTTTTAAAGAAAAACCAATTTAATATTTTGTTTTACTTAAACAAATTAACTAAAAACATATTTTTTAATAAAAAAGTTGTTTTATATAAAGAAAAAATAAACGAATTTGAAAAACAAATAAAAACTTTATCAAAAGAAAAAAATCATTTGTTAAAAGAATTGGCAAAGTTAGAAAAACAAAACAAACATAATATTAATAGAAATGAAGAAGCTTTTAGAAAATTTCTGAGTCCATATAATATAACTATGGAAGAATACTTAAATAATTATGAAGAGTCAATAAATGTTGATTGTAAAGAGATTTTAAAAAAACTTAATAATAATAAAACACAATTAGATAAAATTAAACTTGATTTAAAAAATGATCAATATTTAAAAGATACAAGAATACTTAAATACTTTTGTTCAGATAACTTAAAAGATCTTAAAATCGACAGTGAAATGGATTCTAATATATTAGACAACATAATAAATATACTTAAAAATACAGAATAAAACGCTTATATTTAAGCGTTTTTATAATACTATAGCAAACAAATTGCCGGAACCTTTATTGACCAATTTTGACAGTGTTTGATTTAATTTAAATCTTATATTTTCCGGCATTAATGATAGTTTAGCTTGTATTCCTTCTTTAACAATAACATCTAAACTTCTACCAAATATTTCACTTTTCCATATGTTAGATGGGTCATTATCGTAATCTTTCATTAAATAATCGATTAATTCCTTACTTTGTAATTCAGAACCAATTATAGGTTCAAATGTAGATTCGACGTCAACTCTTATCATGTGAATAGATGGAGCAACTGCTTTCAACTTTATTCCATATCTACTACCTTGCTTAATAATCTCAGGTGTATCTAATTTCATATCTAAAAGAGTTGGTGAGGCTATTCCATATCCTGTTTGTTTAACCATTTTTAAAGCAGTTTTAATTTGATCATACTCTTGTTTAGCTTCACTATAGTCTTGGAATAATTTTAAGACCTCTGTCTTGTTATTAACATCAATACCTATCATTTCTTTCAATATCTTGTTGTATAAATCTTCTTTAGCTTCTAAGTTTAAAGTTATAATACCAGTTTTAGTATCAACTTCAGAAAGATAAGCCTTTTCGATATTTTCAGAGTCACTAAAATGAGTAGTAATTTTTTCGATATCCCTTAACTTATCAACTTCACAAATGCTTTCTTTGATTTTAGAAATAAACTCTTCTTTAAGCCAATTATTAGAAGACAAGCATGCTATCCATTCGGGCATGTTAATTTTAATCTCTATTACAGGAAATTCATATAAAGCTTCTCTTAAAATTGAGTAAATATCTTTTTCGTTCATGTTTTCAACACTAAGTGGAATAACAGGTACTTCATAATCATTCTTCATCTTTTCGGCCAATCGTTCTGTTTCTGGTAACATAGGATGGCTGGAATTCAAAATTATAATAAAAGGTTTTCCAATTTCTTTTAATTCTTTAACTACTTTTTCTTCAGCCTCCACGTAACTATTTCTGCTTATTTCTCCAAATGAACCATCGGTAGTAATTACTATTCCAATAGAAGAGTGATCTCTTATAACTTTTTCAGTACCTATCTCTGCTGCTTCAACAAAAGGAATTTCCTCATCATACCAAGGGCATTTAACCATCCTTGGTCCATTCTCGTCTTCGTAACCCTTAGCCTCTTTAATAATATAACCAACGCAATCAACCAAGCGTATATTGGCACTAAAATCATCTATTTTAATATTAGCTGCATTACTAGGAACAAACTTTGGCTCAGTAGTCATAATTGTTTTTCCTTGAGAACTTTGTGGAATTTCATCTAAAGTTCTTTTTTTTTCATATTCATCTTTTATATTTGGAACAACCAACATTTCTATAGTTTTTTTAATAAAAGTTGATTTACCAGTTCTAACTGCCCCAACCACTCCCAAATATATATCCCCATTAGTACGTTCAGATATACTCTTAACGATATCTAATTTATCCATTTAATCCCTACTTTCTATAACTAGTAAAATATATGAAAAAGTATGCGATATATTCTACTTCATAGAAAATAATTTTAAATTTATATTAATTTGTCGATATCTTTTGGAACCTTGTCATTAACAACCGCTTCAATAATTTTATCTTCTTTTTCTTTAGAAACAACTTTCCCAGTCATTTTACCTAATTCCTTAATTACCTCTCTTAAAGTAGTTTCATTTTTTAAATCATTCTTTTGCAATTTACTTGCAAGATCTAATATAGTGTCTTTGCCAACATTTGTTTTTTTCTCAATTTTATTAAAAAAACTGTCTGAAAAGCTAACCATATATATCCCTCCTTTTTTATTATATGCAAGAGAATTTAATGAATTATTGATTTTTTAAAAAAACAAAAAAATAAAAAATATTAAAAACTTAAAAATTCGAAAAAACATTTTTTTGAAAAAACATAAAAATAGATAAAAACATAAAACCTTTGAAAAATAAAGAAAAAACAATAAAATTGTCGTCAAATAACCAAAAATATAAATTGAAAAAAATAAAAAATAAAAAATTTAAAAAAGTGTAAACTAAAATTTATTGGAAAATAAGGTTAAAATAACCATATCGAACATTTGTTTGAAAAAAGTTTCAAAAACTTATTGACATACTTGTTTTTTTGAATTACAATTTAGTTAATGAAAGTAAAGACAGGGAGGACTAAAAAATGATTACAGATGAATTAATTAATACATTAAAGGTTGAAAAAAGAAACGGTAAAAAAGTAGATTTTGATGGTGCTAAAATAGCGCTTGCTATAAAAAAAGGTTTTGATAGTATAATTGGTGAAGTAGATGATGATAATGAACCAATTACCTTATATACAGAAAAAGACATTCAAAAAGTATATCAAGCTGTTATTTCGAGAATTGAAAAAGAATATAAAGATGCAAGTAAAATTAAAATAGAAGAAATTCAAGATTTAATAGAAGAGGAATTAGAAAAAAAAGGTTATGAAGATGTATTTAAATCATTTTCAGAATATAGAGATAGAAGAAACAATTCTAGACAACTATTTTTTGAAGAAAAGAAAACTCACAAATTTTTGAAATCTATTGAAAGCTTAGGACTTAAATCATCTAATGAAGAAGATTCAAAAAGAGAAAATGCTAATGTTGATGGCGATACAGCAATGGGAACCATGTTACAATATGGATCAACAATATCCAAAGAATTTGCTAAAGCCTATCTTATGAAAGCAAGATTTGCTGAAGCTCATGATAGTGGGGAAATACATATTCACGATATGGACTTTCTTCCAATGGGAACAACAACTTGTTGTCAAATTAATTTAGATAAATTATTTAAAGGTGGATTTGATACAGGACATGGTCATTTAAGAGAACCTAATGATATTATTTCATATAGTGCACTTGCTTCAATAGCAATCCAATCAAATCAAAACGATCAACATGGTGGACAATCTATACCAGCTTTTGATTACTATATGTCTTCTGGTGTAGTTAAAACGTTTAAAAAACAATTCAAACAAACTTTGTATGATTTACTTGAATACAGTGATTTCATAAGTTTTGTAAATTTTGATAAAATAGTCAAAGATATAGATAAACTAAATGGAATAAATGTTAATTTAGAAACATTCGAAAATCATTATAAAGATTCAACTGAGGTTAAGAGAATATTTAAAGTTTCTTATGAAAAAGCATTACAAAAAACTGATAGAATAACATATCAAGCTATGGAAGCATTTATCCATAATTTAAATACAATGCACTCTAGAGCTGGAGCTCAAGTTCCATTTTCTTCAGTAAATTTTGGTACAGATACTTCAGAAGAAGGAAGAATGGTAATAAAAAATTTCCTTCTAGCTTTAGATGCTGGTCTTGGAAATGGAGAAACTCCAATATTCCCTGTATCGATATTTAAAGTAAAAGAAAATATAAACTATAATGAAAAAGATCCTAATTATGATTTGTTTAAATTAGCGTGCAAAGTTTCAGCAAAACGTTTATTCCCTAATTTTGCTTTTATAGATGCACCACATAACATTAAATACTACAAACCAGGCGATGTTAATACAGAAATAGCTTATATGGGTTGTAGAACAAGAGTAATAGGAGATGTTACAGATAAACAAAACCAAACAGTTACAGGAAGAGGAAATTTATCATTTACATCAATCAATTTACCAAGAATAGGTATTAAATATGGTATTTCTTTGAAAGAAAGAGATAAAGCAGATATGAAAGGATTCTTTGAAGAATTAGATCGTATTATGGAGTTAGTTAAAGAACAACTTCTTGAAAGATTTGAAATTCAATGTAGTAAAAAGGTTTATAATTTCCCATTTTTACTTGGAGAAGGTGTTTGGAATGATGGAGAAACATTAAGAGGAAATGATCGAATAAGAAGAGTTCTTAAACATGGTTCTTTATCAATTGGATTTATCGGTTTAGCTGAGACACTTAAAGCTTTAATTGGTGAACATCACGGAGAAAGTGATGAAGCTTCAAAACTTGGAATTAAAATAATTAAACATATGAGAGACAAATGTGATGAATATGCAGCAAAATATAATTTAAATTTCACTTGTTTGGCTACACCAGCTGAAGGTTTGTCTGGTAGATTTGTTAATATAGATAAAGCAATTTACGGAAAAATAAAAGGTGTAACGGATAAAGATTATTATACAAATTCATTCCATATACCAGTGTATTATAATATTTCAATAGTAAATAAAATTAAGAAAGAAGCTCCTTTCCATGCGTTAACAAATGCTGGTCATATAAGTTATATTGAAATGGATGGAGATGTAACTGATAATATAGAAGCTTTTGAAAAAGTTATTAGATTAATGAAAGAATCAGGAATAGGATATGGGGCGGTAAATCATCCTGTAGATAGAGATCCAGTTTGTGGATATGTAGGAATAATAAAAGATGTATGTCCTGGATGTGGAAGAAGAGAATTCGAACCGATTTCGGTAGAAAAATTAACTAATTGTTGTTAGGAGGAATAATATGGAAAAAGTAGTTGGAGAAAACATAGGTTTTGAAAGAATCAGAAGAATAACAGGTTATTTGGCAGGAGATGTAAAAAGATTCAATAATGCTAAAAGATCTGAAGAAAAAGATCGTGTTAAACATAATTCTAAAGATTTAAACTCTATATCAAAAGAAAAAGTGTGCTAGTATGAAAATACGTTTAGCAGCTCCGATTCAAACAGATAGTATTGTTGATGGAGAAGGAATAAGAACAGTAATATGGACTCAAGGTTGTACTCACAACTGTAAAGGATGTCATAATCCAGAAACTCATGACATCAGTAAAGGTATCTTAGTTGACATAGAAGAAATAAAAGATTTTATTAAATCAGTTGAATTTCATGATGGCATTACTTTGTCAGGAGGAGATCCTTTTATGCAACCTGAGGAATGTTATAATATAGCCCTTTTTTGTAAAAAATTAAACTTAAATGTTTGGTGTTATACAGGATATACATTTGAACAATTAAAAATTATATCTAAAAATAATATTTATATAAAAAAATTACTTGAAAATATAGATGTATTAATAGATGGTAAATTTATTTTGGAAGAAAAAAGTCTTAATACTAAATTTAGAGGTTCAAAAAATCAAAGAATAATAGATGTTAAGAACTCTCTTCTTAAAAATGAAGTGATTTTAATAAAAAAATATGAAGAAAAAGAAGAATTTGCATTTAATAATAAATATTTATTTGTTTAGATAGAAATTCTATCTTTTTTTTTAATAATTTCATACAATTAAATATGAAAAAGATTAAATTGAAAAAGAAAGCAAAAAAAATAAATTTTATTTTAATAATCATCATTTTTCTAATTATAACGGTTTCTTTTGTTCTTAATATAATTTCAAAAAGAGTAGGCCCAGTAATAACAAACTATGCTGAAAAACAAGCCAAAAAATTAGCCACTATCGTAATAAATCAGGCAATTAATGATAAACTTATTGATAAATTTGAAAGTGATAAAATCTTCATTACAAATAATAATGATATTGATTTTAATACTCCTTTTATAAATGAACTACTTAAAAGTGCAAGTGTTAATGTAAGACAATATTTAAAAAAATTAGAAAATGGAGAAGTAGAAGATATTGGTTTATCAAATAATGATAATTTTGATATAGATAAAAAATTATTAAAAGATGGTATTATTTATCAAGTTCCGACTGGAATTATTTTCAACAATGGTATTCTTGCAAATATAGGCCCCAAAATTCCTGTAAGATTAAATATGATAGGTGATATAACTACTGATATAAAAACAGATGTAAAAGACTATGGAATAAACAATGCAGTTGTTCAAGTAAGTATAAGTATTAAAGTAAATGAACAAGTTATCTTACCATTTAGTTACAAACAAATTACCGTAAAAACAGATATTCCAATAGCGCTTAAAATAATAAAAGGAGAAGTACCTTCTTATTTACTTGGAGGTATAAATAAATAATCTTTTAATTTATCATTAAAAATGATATAATTTATTTATAAGGTTGTTATATTGATGAATTGACAATGATATTATTATCACTTGTATAGAATATAAGAGTTTCAAAAGAATAACAATAAATAAAAGTAGTATCAAAAGTACTAAAAAAAACATATGGAGGTATAAATGAAAAAAATACTAATAAATGATATAGAATATGAATTGCTTGAAAATTATAAAGATGGCTATGATATAGATGAGTTAACTAGTAAATTAACTGAATACTTTTATGATTATGATTATATAATTGGAGATTGGGCTTATGGAAAACTTAGATTAAAAGGATTTTGTAAAAAAAATAACCCATTATTCAAAGAAATAAATGATTTTGAAAAAGTAAAAGAGTATATAAATAATAATTGTGCTTATGATTGCAAGTATTTTATAATAGAAAAAACAAATCGAGTTTAATGCTCGATTTTGTTTTTAAAAATCTAGTAAAATATTAACAAAGATGATATAATTAATAAGGTAAGGAGGCTATAAAATGGAGTTAAATGAAATTTATAGTACATATTCGCTATTTTTATCTAAAATAGAAGATTTATGGAGGTCTCTTTGAACCAGAAAAAAAACAAGTAAGAATAAAAGAATTAGAAGAGATTATGAACAGAATAGACTTTTGGAGTGACAAAAAAGAAAGTGAAAAAGTAATATCTGAATTTAATAATCTAAAAAACTCTTTAGATAAAGTTTTAAATTTAAAAAATAAGCTTTCTAATAATTTAGATGTAGCTCAAGATTTAAAAAGTGACTATGATGAAGAATTAAAAAACTTAATAGAAATTGATATAAAAGAATTTAGTAAAGAAATAGAAGCTTTAGAAATAGAAATACTTCTTAGTGGACCTTATGATAAACTGGGCGCTATAGTAGAACTTCATTCAGGAGCAGGTGGTACAGAAGCTTGTGATTGGAATTTAATGTTATACAGAATGTATGATAGATGGTGTAACAAAAAAAAATATAAAATTGAGGTAATAGAAAAAGAAGATGGCGATGAAACTGGTATTAAAAGCATCACTTTAATAGTTAGAGGAATAAATGCATATGGATACCTAAAAGTAGAAAAAGGCGTTCATAGATTAGTTAGACTATCACCTTTTGATTCAGCATCTAGAAGACATACATCTTTTGCTTCTGTTGATGTAATTCCATTATTTGAAAATGAAAAAGTAGATATCGAAATAAAAGAATCAGATTTAAGGATTGACGTTTATAGAAGTAGCGGTAAAGGTGGACAAGGAGTTAATACGACAGATAGTGCAGTTAGAATTACGCATTTACCAACAAAAATTGTAGTAACTTGCCAAAATGAAAGAAGCCAAATTCAAAATAAAGAAACAGCTATGGAAGTACTTAAAAATAAATTATATAACCTTGAATTAGAAAATAGAAATAAAGAATTACTTAATCTTAAAGGTAATCTAATGGATATAAATTTTGGTTCACAAATCAGAAGTTATGTAATGCATCCATATTCATTAGTTAAAGACCATAGAACAAATACAGAAACTAGTAATGTTGAAAAAGTACTAGATGGTGATATAGATATTTTTATAAGTGCCAATTTGAAAGGATGTTAGTATGTTTTTTAGAAAAAATGAAAAAATAGATGAAATAATTAAAAAAATTGAAAACAAAAATTTAGTAGGAAGATACTTTACTTTAATAATAAGTTGTTTGTTAGTATCTTTAGCTTTTAATTTGTTTTTCTTACCAATAAATATAGTATATGGTGGGGTATCTGGGGTTTCAATTATAATGAAAAAAATGTTTGATATAAATCCTTCAATATTTATTTTAATTGTATCCAGTATACTTTTAGTAATAAGTTATTTCACACTAGGTTGGGAAAAAACAAAAGGTTCAATAGCGGGTTCAATATTATACCCAATATGTATTAGTTTAACAGCAGATTTTGCGCATATTATTGATTTTAATATCGATAACAAATTATTATTAGTTATATTTGGAGCCATAATAGCTGGTATAGGTTCAGGAATGAACTTTAAGACAGGATTTTCTACTGGGGGAACAGACATTATAAACCAAATAGTAGCAAAATACTGTAAAGTATCTATTGGAAAAGCAATGATTATGTCTGATGGATTAATATTACTTGGAGCAGGATTTTTCCTATCAAATAAAATATATGCATTTGAAAATGTAATGTATGCAATAATAGTTTTATATATAATCAGTATTATGGCTGATAAAGTAATACTTGGTATATCTCAATGCAAAACATTTTATATTGTAACGGATCATGAGACTAGTATTAAAAAATTTATAATGAGTTATTTGAGCCAAGGCGTTACAGTTTTGGATGGTCGTGGTGGATATACAGGAAATCATCAAAAGGTTATTATGTGTACAATACCAACAAAAGATTATTTTTTAGCTAAAGAAGGAATACTTGGAATAGATCCAAATGCATTCTTCTTAGTAACAGATGCTTATGAAGTATCTGGTGGAAGTGTAAGGAGGTAATTATGGATTTAATTAGAATTTGTAATGTAAAGAAAACTTATAAAACAGGTGTTACAGCTGTTCATGAAATGAGTTTAGAAATAGGAAAAGGAGATTTTGTATTTATAATAGGTTCGACTGGTTGTGGTAAGTCAACTCTTATTAAAATGTTATATAGAGAAGAAAAACCTACAAGTGGTAAAATCTTAATAGGTGGTTTAGATGTTGGTAAGCTTAGAAATAATAAAGTATATAAATTAAGAAGAAAAATAGGAGTTGTTTTTCAAGACTTTAAGTTACTAAATAAAACAACTGTATATGAAAATGTTGCTTTTGCTTTAGAAGTATTAGGATTACCAAAAAGCGAAATCCACGCTAAAGTATTAAAAGTTTTAGACTTAGTAGGTCTAAAAAATAAAGCTAATAATTATCCAACTCAATTATCAGGTGGGGAACAACAACGTGTTGCCATAGCTAGATCAATTGTAAATGGACCAAAACTACTTATTTGTGATGAACCAACTGGAAATTTAGATAAAGTTACTAGTATGGAAATCATGAATGTTTTAGAAGAAATTAATAAAATGGGAACAACAGTAATTATGGTTACTCATGATACAGATATAGTTGCTCGTATGAAAAAAAGAGTTATACTTTTGGATAGTGGAAGAATATTAAAAGATTATGAGAAAGGAACGTATGTGAATGAAAGCATTAAGGATAATAAGTAGAAATATAAGAGATTCATTTAAAAGTGTACTTAGAAATTTTTCATTATCATTAGCCTCAATATCTTGTATAACTATAACTTTAATAGTTGTTGCTATATCACTTATATTATCTTATAATGTAAATAATTTTACAGAATTAGTTGAAAAAGATGTAACAATAGTTACTTTCTTAGATGTCAATGTTACAGAACAAGATAGGCAATTAATACTTAAAGAAATTAAAAAGATAGATAATATAGAAAATATAGAGTTTGAGTCAAAAATGGCTATTTCAAAAGAGATGATGGAATCTTCTGAAGTATTTAAAAATATAATGTCCGATTGGACAGAAGGAGAAAGTCCTTTACAAGATACATTTTTAGTAAAGGTAAAAGATATTAAAAAAATTGGAGAAACTGCTAATAAAATTGGAAAGATAGAAAAAGTTAGTGTTGTAAAATATGGAGAAGGTATGATTGAACAACTTGTTTCAATATTTGACATAGTGAAAAATGCTTGCGTAGTAATAGTAATAGCCCTTATTGTTGTTACAGCTTTCTTAATAGCAAATACAATTAAAATAACAATTTATTCAAGAAGAAAAGAAATAGAAATAATGAGATTAGTTGGAGCTTCTAATATAAACATTAAAATTCCTTTTATAATTGAAGGTCTGTTTCTTGGAATATTGGGTTCAATAATTCCTATTATAGCGCTTATATATTCTTATTCAACAATATATGAACACTTTGATGGTCAATTATTTTCGCCTTTCATCAGATTAGTTTCCCCAACACCTTTTATATATTTTGTTTCACTAGTATTACTAGTTATAGGAGTATTAGTTGGTATGTTTGGTAGTTGGAGAGCAGTTAAAAAGTATTTAAAAATATAGAAAGGAAATAGAAAAATGGAAACAATAGTTCAATATTTATTTATAATTCTAATAGTGTTAGCTGTAATAGGCCTAATACTATACATCTTATTTTCGATTTTTTTAAACAAATTTAATAAACTAGTATATGGGAAACAAACTGTAATGGCATGGTTACCATTATTTAACGTTTATTTATTTGGTAAATTAACTATAAATAAAGCTTTTGGATGGTTATTAGTAATTGGAAGTTTTTTAACATTCTCAACAACAACAAATGTTAATGGGATTGAAAAAACCAGTTCAATTTTACCTTCAAAAATTATGCCTATATATTCAAGTATCTATTATTTAGTTTCATTTATTGTATTAATACTTGGAATAGTAAAATATTTTAGATTAAAAAAAGAAAATAATTCAAATAGTCCGAAATCATTTGCTCAACTTCAATTAGAGCCAATTAACGTTAGTTTAGAGGCTTTAACTGATAGCTTAATTGATAGATTAAAACAAGTTCTTTATCAAAAATATAATATTAAAATAGAAGAATATAACAAATTAAAAGTACAAATAGAACAAATTGAAAATCAGATAGTTTCTGATAATTCTAAAGAAGTTTATGAAAACAGTATGGAAATGCTTAAAAAGCAAAAATTAAATAAAAAAAGTCCAGAATATAAAGAACAAATAGAACAAATTGAAACAGAATATAAAAATAGCTTACTTAGTTTTCAAAAAAACCATAACGATTATATTGAATTAAGAAGAAAAACTTCAACGATAGATATTTATGGTTATACAAAAAAAATAGAAAGAGTCAAGAAAGCTAAAGAAATAAAAGATTTAAATCTTGATGAAGAAAAAGCATCTAAAATTCTAAGTGGGGAATTAGATGATATTAATTAAATGAAAAAATGCTTAATAAGCATTTTTTTTTTATTTATTAATATAATTTAATGGGTGATTATATGAACTTTAAAATAGGAGACTACGTTACTAGAAAATCATACGATAATGATCTTGTTTTTAAAATAAGAGACATTGATAAAGATATAGCTTATTTAGTAGGTGTTAATATTAGATTATGTGCCGATAGTAAAGTGGAAGATTTAAATATTTTGAATGGAGAATTAGAAAGAGATGAAGACTTCGTAGAAAAAATACCAATTATTGAATTGGAAAGAGATGATTATTTTTATTTACCAGGTAAAATTCTTCATATAGATGGAGATTCTGAATATTTAGAAAGATGCTTAAACTATTATAAAAAAGTTAATATATGGGCTGTAGGAATGTTAGAAAAAGAGTCAAATATTCCTTATAAAATAAAAGACTTATTAGAAGAGTATAAACCTGATATTGTAGTTATAACAGGACATGATGCATATTATAGAAAAAATAGCATGAAAGATTTAAATTCATATAAAAACAGTTCGTTTTATGCAAACGCTATAAAAGAGGCAAGAAATTATGAGAAAAGTCATCAAAAATTAATTATAGTAGCTGGAGGCTGTCAATCTAATTATGAAGAATTAATTAAAGCAGGCGCTAATTTTGCTTCTAGTCCTAAAAGAGTTAATATTCATGCCTTAGATCCAGCAATAGTAGCCTCAAAACTAAGTTTAGCTGATATAACAGAAGATATTGACTTAAAAGGAATTTTAGAAAGCACAAAATATGGTAAGGATGGAATGGGAGGAGTTAAGACAAAAGGTACGATGTATATTGGTTATCCAAGATAGGAGAATATATGACTGAAAATAAAATTAAAGAAGAGTTAAATAATCATTTAGGAGATATGATGGTTATAAAATACAATTTAGGTAGAAATAAATATGAGAAATATAATGCTGTATTAAAGGAATTATATAATCATGTATTTTTAGTGCAATTAGAAAATGAAAATATTAAGTCATTTTCATATTCTGACATAATAACTAAAACAATTAAAATAGACTATTAACTTGCTTTTCCTTTAATATTGTTATACAATTAAACTAACAATAATGGAGGGAGAGATTAAGTTGAAAATAACATCTGTAAATGTATTCCTAAAAGAAAATTCTAGAATGAAAGGAATAGCTTCTGTTCAAATAGACGATTGTTTTGTAGTTAGAGACCTTAGAATTATAGAAGGTGAAGAAGGGCTTTTTGTTGCTATGCCTAGTAAAAAAACTTCAACCGGTGAATATAAAGATATAGCTCATCCAATTAATCAAGAATGTAGACAAATGTTTAATGATGCAGTTATAGAAGCTTACCAAAAAGAAATATCAAAACTTCAATAAGAAGTTTTTTTCATATCTATAAAATTTAAACATATACTTGATTAGGAGGCAATTATGGATAAGGATATAATTACTTATAATCATAGTATTACAATAAATGAAAGAAAAAATATTGTTATTTCAGGTGTAAAAAAAATTGATAGTTTTGATAATGAAGAATTCTTATTAGAAACAAATATGGGGTATATAGTAATTAAGGGAGAAAATTTAGAAATAATTAAACTAGATACTTATCAAGGTAATGTTTCTATTAAAGGAAAAATTAACAATCTAAACTATATGGAAAATCCAAATAAAAAAGAAAAAGAAGAATCGATATTTAATAAATTATTTAAATGATACTTGAAACACAAATAAAAACATTGCTGTTTTCTTTTATATTTGGAATATATTTTTCTTTTATTTTAGATTTAAACTACAAATATATAAATAAAATAAAAAAAATATATAAAATTATATATACTTTCTTAATAGTATTTATTAATATAGTTTTATATTTTTTAATTATAATGAAGATTAATTATGGTGTTCTTCATATATATTCGTTTTTTTTAATAGTATTGGGTGTATACCTAGAGCACTATCTACATCATTTTATTGAAAAAAAAAGTAAAGAATGATATAATCAAGTAAATAGAGTAGGTGATTATATCATGTCTAAAAGTAGGATTACAAAAGCTAGCAAAAAAAGGCTTATTGTCTTTGGTAGTTTTTCTTTAATAATTATTGGATATTTTCTTTTTTCTCTTTCATTCTATATTTATAGTTTATATGACTTAAAAAGAAGCGAAACAAACTTAGAAAATCATTTAAGAGAATTAAAAAGAAATGAAAAAATTTTAAAACAAGAAATAGAAAAATTAAAAGATGATGAATATATTGCTAGATATGCAAGAGAAAATTATGCATATTCAAAAGATGGAGAATATATTTTGAAATTAGATGATTCTAAAGAAAAAGAAGAAAAAGAAAACAAATTTGAATTTAATATTGATTACAATTATATACTATATGGTGGAGCTGTAATAATATTACTTATGTTATTTTATACAATCAAAAAGAAAAAGTGATTTAATCACTTTTTTTTATAATTTAAAATCTTCAACATTTTCATCTTCCATATTTTTACCATCAAAGTAAGTTTTTATTTTATATTTACTTACTTTAGCAATTATATTAGAAGGGAATTGTCTAACAAGCTTAGTGTAGTCAGTAATAATATCATTATAATATTTTCTTGCTGCTACAATTTCTGATTCTGATTCAAATAAACCTAGTTCAATCTTCAAAAAACATTCGCTATTTCTTAATTCTTCATAACTATCTTTATATTTATCAAATTCATTAATAGCTTCATATAGTTTTCTGTCTAAATCAAAATTGCTAAGCTTCATTGTTCTTAATTCATCAATTATTAATAACACATCTGTTTTATTAGTAGTCGCTTTAATTATTTCAATTGATTTGTTTAATAAATCAAATCTTTTTCTTAAAGTTGTATCAATAAATTCTTCTGATTCGTTAATTCTTATAATATAGTTTTGATAATTATTGTAAATATTTACATAACAAATTCCTAATAAACAAATTACAATAAAAATTAATAAAATACATTGTAAAGTCATTACCATCACCCTAAAGTAATTATAACAAAAAATGTCGTATTATGCTATATTTTTATTAAAAATTTTTAATATAATTTATTTTTTCATCAAAGGTTATAAAATCTACATAAATCATTAGTAATAATAGCCATTTTCCTGTTTGAGGATCACTTAAAATAATATGATCTCTACCTGATTGCTCAATTATTCCAGAAAATTCTCTATCTTTAAATTTCTCAGAATCAGGAAAAGTCATATGAACAGTAACTTTCTTTCCTTTATTAAGTCTTAATATATTTTCGATATAAGATTGTTCAAACGGAATTTCATCACTATAAATAGGAGCCGTTTGTTGATTGGGGGTCATAATATTATTTCCAGTATAAATAGGTTGACCTGGAAAAACAGATTTTTCAAAATAATTATTCATAAAAACATCCTTTCTTATAAATTGTATTATTAAAATCAAAAAATATGTTATAATAATTATAATAGTTAGGTGATTATATGAGTTATATAGAATATGAAGATATGTATATTAAGTGCCAAAAATATGCTCCGTATCAATTATTTGTTTGGGATATGAAAAATAGTCGAAATTGTCTCGATAAAGATCGAAATGTTAAATTAAAAATCTTAATAGATTTAGTCTATTCAGAAATTCAAAACATAGAGAAAAAAAGTAATACAAAAATTCTTCATGATCCAGTTAAAGAAAGATTAGATTTAGAAAATCCTTTTTACTTATGTGGTGATACAATTGGATTTTCGATAAATAGAGACACCTTGAATAATGATGAAGTTGATTTTTTATTTAATTACATAAAAGATAAATTAAATATTAATTATGAATTTCATAGTTGTGATGGGTATTATGAAACAGATGATTATAATTTAGGAGATAAATTATATTTTAGAGGGTATTGTATAGAGCATTTGGCTAATAAACATAAAGAAAAAGAGGTATATTATGAAAGTAGTAGCAGGAGTTTCAAATAGACATGTTCATTTAAAAAAAGAACATTTTGAGATTTTATTCGGAAAAGATTTTGAAATTAATAACATTAAAAACTTAAATCAACCAGGTCAGTTTGTAACAGACTTTAAAGTTGTAATAAAAACAAATAAAGATTTAATTGAAAATGTTACAGTTATTGGTGATATTAGAGAATATACACAAATAGAAATTTCTAAAACAGATGCATATAAATTAGGTATAAATCCCCCAGTAAGAACATCAGGAGATATATTAAATAGTGAAATAGTTACTCTTGTTGGATCAAAAGGTGAATTGACTACAGAAGGATGCATATTAGCAGATAGACATATTCATATAACTCCAAAACAAAAAGAATATTATGGTTTTGGTAATATAGATAAAGTTGATATATTAGTAGGTGGTATAAAAGGTGGTATTATCAGTAATGTTTCTTTTAAAGTAAGTGAAGATGCTTATTTTGAACTTCATTTAGATACTGATGACGCTAATAGTCATTTGATTAAAAATAACGATGTACTAGAAATTATTGGGGGTAATGATGAAAGTCAGAATTTGTGATAAATGTATTAGTAAAGAAGTAATAAAAGAACTTGAAAAAGAAAAAATCGAACTAGATATAGAATGTATAAATTTTTGTGGTATTGGTAAAAGTAAATATGTTGCAATAGTAAATAATCTTCCAATAATATCTGAAGATAAAGAAGAATTTATAAATAAAATAAAAAAATCTAAATGATTTTTTTTTAATTTTGTTTCATAGTAGATATAGAATCTTCAATATTTTGACTATATGGTTCAGTACCTTTTATGTAATAAGTTATTTTTTTGTTTTTATCAGATTCTTTTGCTAATTCACCTGTAATTGGATTAACAAGAACTCCAACTACATTACTAGGAGTTTTATACCAGTTGTTTTTTTGATCTTTTAAATATTCTTCTATTGTATCAATCCAAATATTTTTAATTGTAGAACCATCTTTAACTTCAGTGTCTCTGTTGTCATCATATCCCATCCACATACCAACTATGACATCTTTGTTATATCCAAATATTAAATGATCAGTATTAGTAGTACCTGTTTTAATAGCATATGTTTTAGTTATTTTAGGTGCTATAGAAATACAAGTAGGGTAATTATAATCAATTAATTGAGAATCATATGAACTAGTTAGCAGTTCGTTTAAAATATAAACATTACTTTTATTTAAAATACTTTTTTTAGTTTCTTTATATTCATATAAAATAGAACCATTTATATCTTCAACCTTTGTTATAAAATGAGGTTTTATTAAGTATCCTTCATTAGCAAATGCTGAATATGCATTCATCATTTCTAATATACCTATCTCATTAGTTCCTAAAGCTAAAGAAGGATTAGTTTCGAGAGGTGAGACAATACCTAATCTTTTAGCCGTATCAACTAAAGTTTCTTCTTCTAAAAAAATATGTGTTTTAACTGCGTAAATATTATCAGAGTAAGCAATTGCAGTAGCCATGCTTATTTTTTTATTACCATATTTATCACCATAGTTGTTTGGACTATAAGTTTTATTGTTATCAATATTAAAAATTGTTTTTTCACTAGTAAAGGTAGTTGAAGCTGTAAAACCATTTTCTAAGGCAGAATAATATAAGAAAGGTTTCATAGTTGAACCAACCTGTCTTTTTGAGTCAGTTACTCTATTAAATTCACTTTTACTATAGTCTTTTCCTCCAGCAATAGCTTTAATTTCTCCGTTGTTTGGATCCATAATAACAGCTGCTATTTGTAATTCATTTGATTCATCAATATAAGTATTAATTTTATTTTCAAGATTATTTAAAGCTTTAATATCTAGAGAAGTATAAATTTTAAGGCCTCCTGTATCTAAGAAAGAATTAGGTATTTGTTCTATGCTTTTTAATTCTCTCATAACAGCATCTTTATAATACATTAAAATTGAAGAACTATTTTCATTGTTTTTACTTGCAAATTTTAATTCTTCTTTATAAGTTTTGTTCATTTCTTCTTCAGTTATTAACTTATTTTTAACCATTGATTGAAGAATTAATTTTTGTCTTTTTTTTGCTGCTTCATAATTTGAAATAGGTGAGTAGTTAGTTGGAGATTTTGGAATACCTGCTAGAATAGAAGCTTCAGCTAAATTCAAATCTTTAGAACTTTTATTAAAATAGTACATACTAGCATTTTCAATTCCAAATATACCTCCATAATTTATAGTGTTTAAATATCCTTCTAATATTTTTGATTTACTATAATTAGCTTCTAATCTAATTGTTAAAAGTGCTTCATCAAATTTTCTTTTCCATTTTTTATCAAAATCTAAATATAAATTTTTAGCATACTGTTGAGTAATTGTTGAGGCTCCTTGTAATGTTTTTCCGCTCATTATATTTGCTGACATGGCTTTGACAATTCTTAAAAAGTCAAAACCTTGGTGTTTGTAAAAGTGTTTGTCTTCTATTGATAAAGTTGCTTTAATTAAATTTGTTGAAATATCTTTTAGATTAACCCATTTATCATTAGTTCCTTCAAAAAGATTATTTTTACTGTCATACATATAAAAGCTATTAGCGCTATTAATTGGAAGTTTTGGAGATACTTTAGCGTATATAAATATAATTACATAAAATAATATAATAGTAATAAGTGAAAAAACAATAAACTTTAATAACTTTTTAAATTTTTTTATAGTAATCACCTCGCTATATTTATTATTGTTAAAAAAAAATAAATTATAACAATTAGTGTATAAATAAAAAAAGTATGATATAATTACAATCGTAATATGTGAGGAATATATATGAGTAAAATTAATTTAAAAACAAAATTATATAGTGATTTAGAAGTAATTTATGAGTACTCTATTACAGGCATAAAAAGCATTAATAAATTGATATATAAAGAAGCTGATGTAATGGTTACTTTGAAAACATTTAAAAATCAAATAATGATTGAAAGAAAGAACAAAGACTATACTATGCTAATAGATTTTAATGAGTCATTGACAACATCATTAATATATGATATAAAGGGTATCGGAAATACAAATCTTAAAGTTAAAACAAAAAAATTAAAAATAGAAGATAATAATATATACATAAAATATGAATTAATTGAAACTAAAGAAATATATTATTATGAATTAAGTTATGAGGTGATATAGTGGTAACAGATATATTAGAAGAATTATTAAAAAAAGTAACAAAAGAATTAGGTTATGAGCAAGAAATTTCTGTCAAAAAATCAAATAGACCAGAACTTTGCGATTATCAATCAGACGATTCTTTTAAATTAGCAAAAATATATAAAAAAAATCCTTTTATTATAGGAAATGAAATAGTAGATGCAATTAATAAGTTAGATGAATTTAATGATTATTTTTCTAAAGTAGAATTTTTTAATCCAGGTTTTATTAATATAACACTTAGTAATATTTTTATAAATAATCTACTTAAAGAAATGAATGAAAATGAAAAATTTTCAATTAAAAAACCAGAATTAATCGAAACGTTTGTACTTGATTATGGTGGACCTAATATAGCTAAACCATTACATGTTGGTCATATGAGAACTGCTATAGTAGGTGAATCAATCAAAAGAATTATAAATTATGTTGGTCATAAAACAATATCAGATGTTCATTTAGGTGATTATGGATTACAAATAGGTCAAGTAATATATGGAATACTAGAAGACAATGTAAATAAGGAAGATATAACCCTTTCTTATTTAGAAGAAACATATCCAAAAATAAGTTCTTTATGTAAAGAAAATGAAGAAGTAAAAGAAAAATGTGCTTCAATAACAAAAGAACTACAAGAAGGAAATGAATTATATAAAGAGCTTTGGAGAATAGTACTAGAAATATCTGGAAATGATATAAAAAGACTTTATAATTATTTAGGAGTATCTTTTGATTTATGGGAAGGTGAAAGCGATTCTTATAAATATATAAAAGAAACAGAAGAATTTTTAAATAATAAAAACTTTATTGAAGATAGTATGGGTGCTAAAATAATTAGAGTTAATGAAGAAACAGATATAGCTGAATTACCACCTCTAATATTTCAAAAAAGTAATAAAGCATATTTATATGGAACAACTGATCTAGCAACCATTTATGATAGAGAAAACAAATTCAAACCAAATCACATTTTATATGTTGTTGATAATAGACAATACCTGCATTTTGAACAAGTATTTAGAGTAGCTAAAAAAAGTAAAATGACAGAAGCTAATTTGGAATTTTTAGGGTATGGGACAGTAAATGGAATAGATGGAAAACCATATAAAACAAGAAGTGGTGATGCACCTAAGTTAGATAATTTATTTGAACAAATAGAAGAAATATTCTTAGCTAAAAAAGAAGACAACAAAGATATGCTTAAAGAAGATATAGATAAAATAGTTAATTCTATTTTGAAATTTGCTGATCTACAAAATAGTAGAGATAGAGATTATATGTTTGATATAAATAAATTCTCAAATGTTGTTGGGAAAACAGGTCCTTATATACTTTATACTTATTTAAGAATCAATAAAATAATAGAAAATGAAAAAAGTAGTGACAAAATTAGTAATAACATATATAATGAAGTAGATCGAAATTTAAGATTAAAAATCTTAGAATTAAGTGATTATGTAAATAGTGCATTTATAAATAGAATGCCAAGTTATATTGCTGAATATATTTATAATTTAGCAGTTCTAGCTAATAATTTTTATCAAAATAACCATATTAACGGTATAGAAGATGAAAATAAGAAAAATGATTGGTTATATGTTTTGAGTTTAACTAATAAAATAATAAAAGAAATGTTAAATTTAATAATAATAGATATACCAACATTAATGTAAATTAGGAGGATATTATGAAATTAAGTAATTTAAAACCAGAGGAATTAGAATTAATGTCATATACAGATTTAACTTATGAATTAATAAAACAAGCAAAAAAATCAATGACAACACCGGTATTATTTAAAGAAATATGTAATTTACTTGAATATACTGATGAAGATTATGTTGAAAAAATAGGTGATTATTATACATCATTAACAATTGATAAAAGATTTGTTTTATTAGAAAATAATGAATGGGACATAAGAGATAATCATTCTGTTCAAATTGTTATTGATGATGATGATGAATTAGACGAAGATACAGAAGAAAAAGAAGAAATCGAAGAAGAAATCGATGAAATAGAAGAAGATACTTTATATGATGATGAATCAGAATTATTAGATGATGACGATGATGATATAGATGATTTAGCTATTGTTACAGAAGAAGAATTAGAAGAATAAAAAAAACTTGTAAAATTTTACAAGCTTTTTTTTATATAAAACTATAATAAATTAAAATTGAACATATGCAAGCTAGCAATACTAATAGGATAATTTTAGCTATAGCTTTTTTCATATTTCCTCCTATATTAACCTTAATTCTTTTTCGTTATAAAAAGGTTTATTTTTGTCAATTCTGTCATAAAATATAATTCCATTTAGATGATCAATTTCGTGTTGGAAGGCAATTGATAATTCTTCTCTTGCTCTAATTCTTATCATGTTACCAGATTCATCATAACCTTCAATAGTAACTCTTGCATATCTAGGTACATGTCCTTCTACTTCTCTGTTAACACTTAAACATCCTTCACCAGCATCAGCGGCTATCATTTCAGCTGAATTACTTACTATAACAGGATTTATAACAACATAGTTATCAAAACAACCTTCTTTATATTCATCAACAATAACAATTATTCTTTTAGAAATTCCAAGTTGAGGAAAGGCAAGCCCCATACCAGGTCTTAAATTATATTTTTTTTCATATTCTTCTATTTGACTATATGTCAAATACTTTATAATCGATTTTATTAAATTTTTTGTTTCTTTATCTAAAGGGAATTCAACATCCTTACTAACAACTCTTAATAATTTCTCTTTTTCATCTAATATATCTAATTTTTTAAACATATAACCACCTCTAATCAGGTATATTGTATCATATTTTTTTCGAAAATAAAACATTACAACAAAAAAACTCTATCCTTGATAGAGTTTTAAAGTTTATGATAATTAAACTTGGCCCCAGTTTCTAGCTCCTATTATTATAACTAAAAGTATAAATAAAACTAATATAATAGCACCGCCATAACCAGCTCCTGTTCCGCATCCTCCTGTTGTAGGATAACCACAAGATCCGCATCCGCCACCATAGCCTTGATATCCACCATAGTAATACATAAAGTTCCCTCCTATCTATGTCTCATTATATTTTATTAAATTAAATAAATTTAGTTAATAAAAACAACCATATTAAGTTAAATTTAGTAAAGTTCATTGTCGATAAAAAGATAATGTGTTAAAATTATAACAATAGGTGGTATTATGAAAAAGATAAAAATACATGAAATGGATAAAGTATTATTAATAGTATCGATAATATTATTTGTTTTTGGTTTACTTAATATAGTAAATGCATCAAGTCAAGCAGTAGTTATTAGATATGGTACATCTTTATATAATTATTTCAATAAACAATTAATTGCAATTATAATAGGTTTAATAGCGACCCTTATAATTTTAAAAATACCCACTAAAAAGTACTACTTCTTTGGTATTTTAGGTTTTTTATTTGTATTAGGAGGATTAATTTATTTATCTTTATTTGGTACAATGCATCAAGGATCAATAAATTGGATTAAAATAGGTCCTATGACATTTCAACCTAGTGAGTTTGCTAAACCTGTTTTGATATTGATAATATCATTATTGTTTGAAAAATTTTGCAGAAGACTTCAAAATCCTAAAATAGATCAAGTTGAAAAATATAATCTTATAGGTATTATATTAATATTTGGATCAATATTTCCATTAATAGTATTTCTACAAAAAGACTTAGGTACAACAATTATTATATCAGTAATATTTGGATTATTACTTTTGGCTAGTCCAATAAGAAGAGAAGAAAAATTTAAAGCAATAACCCTTTCTATAATTGTGTTATTATTTTCTATAATAATAATAGTAGCAAAACAAGGAACTTTGCTTACGCCTTCTCAAGCAAGCAGATTAGATTTTAGAGATCCATGTACTGAATATGAAGATGGTGGTTATCAAATTTGTAATGGATTTATTGCTATAAATGATGGAGGATTATTTGGTGTAGGAATAGGAGAAAGTAAGCAAATATCTTATTTGCCAGAATCACATACTGATAGTGTATTTGCTATAATATCAGAGGAGTATGGATTTATATTTTGTTCAGGAATATTTTTCCTTTATATCGTAGTTTTATATAGGATATTTAATTTATCTTCTAGAGCAAATACAATAAGAGGAAAATATATATGTTTTGGAGTAGGAGTTTATTTATCCCTTCATATAATAGTTAATTTAGGAGGATTATTTGGTTCGATGCCTTTAACAGGAGTACCGCTTCCGTTCTTATCATACGGAGGTTCATTTACCCTTGCATTTATGATTTCACTAGCAATGGTTCAAAGAGTAAGCATTGAAACAAGTGAACAAAAAATCAACATTTAAAGATAACGATAGTTATCTTTTATATTGACATAATTAAGTAAATAGAATATAATTTAATTAATATTAGTAATGATTACTAATATTAGAGGTGATATGTGAAATATTCAAGACAACGAGATATAATTTTAAAAATGGTTCAAAATAGTTATCATCACCCAAATGCTTATATGGTGTATGAAGAAGTAAGAAAAGAAATACCAAATATAAGTTTAGGAACAGTATATAGAAATTTGAATTTACTTTCTGAGTTAAATTTGATTAAAAAAATAATTGTTCCAAGTGGTAATGATAGATATGATAAAACGTTAATTAATCATTCACATTTTCATTGCGATAAATGTAAAAAGGTATTTGATATAAATGAATCATTTCAAAAAATAACTACCAAAATAGAACAAAAATTGGAGTGCAAAATTATATCACAAGATAGCGTATTTAATGGAATATGCAAAGATTGTTTAAAGAAAGAGGGATAATATGGAATTAAAAGGAACAAAAACAGAACAAAATTTAATGGAAGCCTTTGCTGGTGAAAGTAAAGCAAGAAATAAATACACTTATTATGCAAGTAAAGCTAAAAAAGATGGTTATGAACAAATAGCAGCTATTTTCGAAGAAACAGCTAATAATGAAAAAGAACACGCTAAAATATGGTTTAAACTATTAAATGATGGAGTTAAATCTACTAAAGAAAACTTATTAGATGCAGCTACTGGTGAAAACTATGAGTGGACAGATATGTATAATAAATTTGCTGTAACAGCTAAAGAAGAAGGTTTTGATAATATAGCATACTTATTTAGTGAAGTAGCTAAAATAGAAAAAGAACATGAAGACAGATATAGAAAGTTATTAGACAATATTGAATCTAATAAAGTATTTATAAGTGAAAAACCGAAAATGTGGATTTGTAGAAATTGTGGACATATTCATTTTGGAGAAAAAGCTTTAGAACTTTGTCCTGTATGTGAACATCCAAAAAGCTATTTTGAAGAAAGAGCTAATAATTACTAAAAAAAATTCTATACTAAAAAGTATAGATTTTTTTGTAAAATGATATTTTGTAAAGTTTTGTCAAATTTATATAATTATAAATAAATCATATTTAAGAAATAATTATTCTATGATATACTCACTATAGTATTATAAGGCATATATCTGGGTCAGTTCATAAAAGAATAAAAAAAAGAAACTGCCCCCTGAGACAGTTTCATAAAAGAATAAAAAGGGGTTGGCTAGTGTGATACTAGCACCAATTCGTATTTCGAACTGGTGCCTTATATACTAACTTAAAAAGCTTGTTTAGTCAAGCTTTTTTTTGACATTTTTTTTAAAAAATAAAAAAACCATTTAAAAAGCGAAAATATGTTTTAAATTTATAATTGACAAACGAACAAATGTTTTATATACTTAAATTAGGAAAGGTGATCACATGACAGAACTAATAAATATAAAAAAATTAGGTAATTCAAAAATAAAACTTTTAAACAGAATAGGTATAACTAATAGCCTAGATTTAGTTTTTCATTTTCCATTTAGATATGATGAAATAAAAAAAAGTGATTTAAATAATTTAGAAGATAATGAAAGAATAATAGTTGATGGTAAAATTGAAACTATCCCAACTATTTTTAGATTTAATAAAAAACAAGATAAAATGACTTTTAAAATAAATGAGCAAACTAAATTATTTGATGTTGTTATTTATAATAGAGGTTTTTTAAAACCTAATTTAAAATTAGGAACTTATATTACGGTTATAGGAAAATTAGATAAAAAACATAATAGAATTACAGCAACTGATATAAAATTTGGAAGATTAATTAAAGATTATATAGAACCAATTTACCATTCTACTTTTGGACTTAGTTCTAAGTTTATAAATAACGCTATTAAAGAGGTAATAGATACTCTAGAAGTTGAAGATTATATACCTAGTACTTTAGTAGATAAATATAATTTTTTAAATAAAAAGGAATCTATTAAAATTATTCATAATCCAAGTGATATTAATATTCTTAAAAAAGCCTCATTAAGACTTAAATATGAAGAACTCTTTTTATTTATGCTTAAGATGAATTATTTGAAAAATAACAAAAATAAGATTGGTTTAAAAAGAAGTGTTGATTTTAATGAAGTTTCAAAATTAATAGATAGTTTACCATTTAGTTTAACTTCTGATCAACTTAGTTCTATTAAAGATATTTATGATGATTTAACAAGTCATTATAGAATGAATAGATTATTACAAGGTGATGTTGGAAGTGGTAAAACAATAGTCGCAATTATTAGTATGTATATTAATTATCTAAGTGGTTATCAATCTGCTTTAATGGTTCCTACTGAAATACTAGCTACTCAACACTTTAATAACATTAAAAAAATATTTGAAAATCACAATGTAAATGTATGTCTACTTACAGGTAAACTAAAAGTAAAAGAGAAAAATGAGATTTATAAAAAAATAAGTAGTGGTGAAAGTGACTTTATAATCGGGACGCATGCTTTAATAAGTGAAAATGTTGTTTATAAAAATTTAGGCTTAGTTATTACCGATGAACAGCACAGGTTTGGAGTAAATCAAAGAAGTAATTTGAAAAATAAAGGATTAACTCCAGACATTTTATATATGAGTGCTACACCTATACCTAGAACATATGCTTTAACTCTATATGGTGATATGGATGTTTCGAGTATTAAAAGTTTACCTAATGGTAAAAAAGAAATCATAACAACCTTAAAAAAAGAAAAAGAGATTAAAGATGTTCTTGATAGTATGTATATAGAACTTAAAAAAAATCATCAAATTTATGTTGTAGCTCCTTTAATAGAAGAAAGTGATAAAATAGATTTAGAAAATGTTTTAAAACTAGAAGAAAAAATGAATAAAGCTTTTGGATCTATTTATAATATAGGTGTTTTACATGGCAAAATGTCAAATAAAGAAAAAGAAGAAGTAATGGATAAATTTAAAAAAAATGAAATTAATATATTAATAAGTACTACTGTTATTGAAGTAGGTGTTGATGTAGAAAATGCTACTATGATGGTTATATTTGATGCTTTTAGATTTGGTCTTTCAGCTCTTCATCAGTTAAGAGGGAGAGTTGGTAGAAATAATATCCAATCTTATTGTATTTTAGTTAGTAATAGAGAAACAGAAAGACTTAATATTTTAACCCTAACTAATGATGGTTTTAAGATAAGTGAAGAAGATTTTTTACTTAGAGGAAGTGGTGATTTATTTGGGTTTAAACAAAGTGGAGATATGGTTTTTAAAATAGCTGATTTAAAAAAAGATTACAATATTCTTCTTAAAGCTAAAGAAGATAGTGAAGAATATTTAAAGGGAAATATAGATTTAAAACTACAAAATTTCTTAGAGTGTACAATAGATTCTATTTAGAAAAAATTAGTTGACTTTTTTAATTAAACAAATTATAATTATACTAGCGTGATAGTATCACGCCAGTACTCTTACGAATATCAGTTGAGAGTACGTAACCAAAACCCCCTGAAGGAGCACTATGTGCTCCATTTTTGTTGGTTTATAAGGCTTCATAGCCTTTTTATTTTGTATACCAACTCCCAAAACCATTTTACACTATCTTACATATGATTAATTTGTTTTTTAAGTTAAGATTATGATATAATTTGTTTATGAAAATGGTGAAAATATATGAATGAAGATTTAAAGATAATAAAGAAAAAATATGGAGAAGAAATGATGAAATTTTGTAGGGAACAATTTCATACATTATTGGAACAAGAAGGATTACTTTCTAAATTGTTTTTAAATAACTTTAATCCTGACAAATCTTTGTATAATGATTTAGATATTTATGGTGAAACAGGAACATTTAAATCGTATATATATAATTTATCGATAAAATTTTTAAGTTCTAAAGAAGAAAATAAAGAAAAAAATTCTATTCCTAACCCCCAAAAATTATTATCAGATGCAGGATACGATTTATATGAATGCAAAACTGAAGCAGATATTCAAAGTTTTAAAAAGTACTATAGCTCAGGAGAAGAGCTTTGTACATTTAATAAAGGTAGGCTTGACAGATGTTATGTCTACTTCGCAGTCAAAAAAAATGTTGAACAAATAAAACGAGAAAATTTTAAAAATCCTAAAAGACAAGATGAATATGGTACATCTGTAATAAGCATACAGTTTACGAATGATACTACCCACACATTATCAATAAAAAATAGATACAATCATAAAGTACAAAATTGTGATGCAACATTTTCAAATGATTTAGATAATATAATAGTAGGTTTAACAGAAAGCTTTGAAGAACATTATGGAATGAAGCAACAAAACAAAAGTGAATTTGAATTAAGTGGATATGTAAAAGCTAATGATGGAAAGTATTATAAATATAATTATGAAATTAATAATAAATACTATTGTAATAATATAATAATTGATAATTTTGAACCAAAGTTATTAGACAAGAGTAAATATATAGTTTTAGATTATTTTGTTATAGATTTACAAAATAAGAAAATAGAGTTATATGACAAAACCGTAGTAGATAGTTTTATAGAAACAATAAGTACAATAAAAAAAATAACAATTACAAATAAAGAAGAAAAAAGAAAAGAAATATTAATAACTGATGAAGATGAAATAACTACAAAAATAGTAGTAGATAAAAATAATAGAATAGTAGAATATGAAAACAATAATATTGATAAGATAAAAGATAATTTTCTTTATTATAATGAATGTTTAACAAATATAAATTTATTCAATACACAAGCAATAGGAAATAACTTTCTTTTTTTAAATAAAAGTTTAACATATATAAATTTACCAAATGTCCAAACAATAGGAGATTGTTTTCTTGATAGTAAGGGATGTTTAACAAATATAAATTTACCAAATGTCCAAGCAATAGGAAGCGATTTTCTTTATTATAATGAATGCTTAACAGACATAAATTTACCAAATGTTCAGACAATGGGAAATAATTTTCTTTATTCTAATAAATGCTTAACAGACATAAATTTACCAAATGTCCAAACAATAGGAGATAGTTTTCTTAATTATAATAAATGTTTAAAAGATATAAATTTATCAAATGCCCGAACAATAGGAAAAAAATTTCTTTCTGTCAATAAATGTTTAACAAATATAAATTTATCCAATGTCCAAGCCATAGGAGATTATTTTCTTTGTTGTAATAAATGTTTAACAAATATAAATTTATCCAATGTCCAAACAATAGGAGATGATTTTCTTTATTATAATGAGTGCTTAATAGATATAAATTTACCAAATGTCCAAGCAATAGGAGATGATTTTCTTTATTATAATGAATGTTTAAAAGACATAAAATTATCAAATATCCAAACAAAAAAAGATGATTTTGGAGGTGTGAAAATATAATGTTAAAAAAAGTAAAAATAATAGGAATAGATAATTATATATACACACTAGAAGATAATGAAAAATTATATAAGATAAATATAGAGATTGTTAATATAGAAAAAGAAAAGATTATTGATAGTTATATATATTTATATGAAGAAATATTAAGAGGAGATAACTTTTATACGTATGGAAAAATAGAACCCAACAACGTAATGGAAGATAAAGACATTGTAAAGTTAGAAACAAAATACGGAGATATTTATTTGCAAAGATATTATGGATAAAAAGAGTCATGTATAAACAAATATAAATTTACTTAGTGTAAATGACTTTGAACTTAATAGTGAAAAAGTCATATCATTGGCAATAAGGAAAAAAGACAGCATATTTTTAGTTTATATATTAGTAACAAACGCTAATTGGAACTATATCAAATTTTAGCCATAAATTTATAATGTTATTAGTGATTGAACTATTAAGTAGGAGGTACTTATGGAACAAAGAATGAACAAAGAAGAATTATTAAATTTAATGAATAATTTAAAAATTGATTCAAATGAATTTTGGGTATTATCATCATCTGCTCTTGTTTTAAGAGATTTATTTCCTAATGCAGGTGACTTAGATATTGCGGTTACCGAAGAAGGTTTAAAACAGTTAAAAGAAAATTATGATTTGAAACAAAAAGAAAATGGTTGGTATATAGTAAACGAAAAAATAGAGTGTGTATTAGATCAAAAAGAAGATTGGAAAATAGAAAGAGTAGGAAAATATAATTTAGAAAGTTTAGAAAAATATTTTGATTATCTTAAAACTAGTACTCGAGAAAAAGATAAAGTTAAGTATGAAATTGTAAAAGAAAAATTAAAAAGTAAAATAAAAATATAAATTATATTTTGATATTATGTATTCTAGCTATAGGTGCAATAATTGAAATATAAAACTTGGTATGAATTATCAAGTTTTTTTGATATAATAAAGTTAGAGGTGAGCTTATGAAGTTATATCATATTGATAGAATGGGAGCTATTAATGAAGGACATATTATCAATTTAAATCAAAATATTTATTTTGAAAATGAATTTAATAATAAAATTCTAAATTTAAAAATAAATGATTATTATAAAGAGGGGTTGTCGCATCACGGAATCAATTATTTTTTATATAATCCACTATCTAATAATAATTCTATGTCATTGAGCAATGTAATGGATATTATTTTTGAATATGAGCGTCTTTTAAACTATAGTGATAAACTATCTCGTTATCAATCTTTTTTTGCATTTGATAAAGACGGTGTCAAGCAGTTTATAATGAATAATAATTTATGTGAAACCTTTTTTAAAATATATGAAGTTGAAGCTGAATATTTTGAAAAATATAACATGTCTATAATAAGTGGTAATAATCATTATAATATTGCAGCAATGGCTAAATGTTATTGGGAAAATAATAGCGATCCATATGATAGGCCAATTTTGAATGAATATTTGCTAAAATATCCTATTAAAATTATAAAGGAAATAAGATTAAGTGAAATAGAATAATTTTGGAAATTCCACATAAATCCATGCCATAATTGAAATATAAAACTTGGTATGAATTATCAAGTTTTTTTGATATAATTTATTTAGGAGGAAAAGATATGAAAAAAATAGTGTTAACTTCTTGTGGAATCATTGCAAAAGAGTTAAGAGAAGAATTTTCTAAATTATTTAATATTCCTGTAAGTGAGTTAAAAGTATTATATATTCCTGTAGCCGTTGATGGAGACATTGATGATGATAAAGAGTGGGTTGAAGAAGAATTTAAAACTATATTGGACTTAGGAATAAAGAAAGAGAATATAAAAGAATATAGGATGGATTATGAATTAGATTTAAATAATTATGATTTTATTTATATGATGGGAGGGAATACCTTTTATTTAATGAGTAAGATAAGACAATATAAATTTGATATTAAGATTAAACAAGCAATTGAAAATGGAGTAGTTTATGTTGGTTCAAGTGCTGGTAGCGAAATTTTAGGAACAACAATTGAAGTTGCACTTCCATATGATGAAAATATATGCGACCTTAAAGATTATACCGGCTTAAATATAGTAAACGCTGTAATAATTCCTCATGCAAATAGAAAAAGTGATTTTATAATGGGACAAAAATTAAAACATAAAGAAGAAATTTACCAACTTTTTGATAAACATGCAATCATTATCGTAGATGATATCATTAGAACAGTATGATTTATGAAATCAATAAAATAGTTTACAACTAAATTATTAAAAGATTTGGAATTACCACATAAATCCATACCATACAAACTAAGGTGAACGCTATTTATATATTTTAATATGGATTTGCATCTATAATAGAAAGAAAAAGATACTAAAAATTTTTTTTGTTTGAATTGCATAAATAGGGCCATTTTACATCTATTTTAATGATTAATAATAGATTTTATAAAATAGAACTTGATAATTCCTGACTACCTTAGAAATTAGTGATATAATGGTTCTAAGAGGTGACATAGATGACTAATCCACTAATATTAGAAGATTTAAAAGGGAAAAATAATGATGAAATTACATCATTTCTAAAAGTTTTTTATAATGATAGTAAAAGGAATTTATCTAAGGATGATAATACGGGACTTCAATTTTTTTTAAGTAATTTTGATATAGGAAAATTAAAGGGATTATTATCATATGAGATAAAGAGATTAGACCATGAATTTGATTTATTAATTGGAAATGAAGAAGAAATTATAAATATAGAATTTAGACCAATAAAAAAAACTGATAATCTAAGGCAATTGATTGCTCATTATAATATACTTAGTAAATTTTATGAAAAAGATAAAATCAAATTATTTACAATTACTTATAAATCAAATAAAGTTTTTGAACTAAGTAATAATGATGCTATAGAAATAAATTTTGAAGATTTACAACAGACTTTACGTAATATTGTTTCAGGAAAAATTAAAGAATTAAATATGGAAATACCATCACTGTATATAGAACCATCATATTTTTTGGATAGCAAATATATTTTATCTGTAACTCAAGAAGATGCATTTAAAAAAATTAAGGAATCAACAGAAATAGTTAGTATGGTAAATGGTGATGCCGGAACAGGGAAAACATTATTAGCTTTTAACTGTGTTGATTATTATCAGAAGCTATATGGAAAAGATAGTGTTGCATATGTTGTACCAATAAAAATCAATAAAATTATTGATACTGAATTAATTAAAAAATATAATATAATAACTGCAATTGATTATATAATTAACGGAACAGGGAATTTTAAAATTTTAATAATAGATGAAGCACAAAGGTTGAATAAAGAGCAGATAGATAAAATAATCAATGGTAATTATGAAAAAATAATCTTTTTTTTCGATAGCAATCAAGAATTAGAATGCATTTCAACAGATTTATATAAATATGTTCATAGTAAAGTTGATAAAATAAAAGATTATAAATTAAGTAAGGTAATTAGGAGTGATGAAACATTTTTATATTTTGCCAAAAAAATAGTTAATAAAGATTGCACAGGACTGACAAATATAGACTCTAGCAGAATTGAAATAATATATAAAGATGAATTTAATCCGGATGATTATAAGGAATACCAATATCTAAAATTCACTCCAAGTAGATTTTGTGAATGCATTAGTACTTGTAAATCCAAATCATGTCAAAAAATGCTTCCTGCTGGATTAATAACGCATGATGTTTTAGGAACAGACTATAAAAATGTCATTATTAATTTATGTGATGCAGTTAAAGTAAAAAAAAATATTATTTCTAGAAAAAAACTGGTAGCTCCAGGGAATCTCACTTATTTAGATGTAGAAAATCAATTATATAACCAAGTTACAAGATCAAGAGAACACTTAGTAATAGTAGTTTATGATATGAATGTTTACACACATTTAAAAGAAATACATGATATTTTAAAGCAAAAGTAAAATTTATTTAAAATAAAAAGCCATTATAGGCTTTATTTTTTATTGGTGGGGCAGTTAAGGTATTCCCTCATGATATTCAACCTTATACCAAGTATAAATCGTATTAATCAGAATTTCAAGTTAGATACTTCCCCGCGAATATCAATCTGCCCTGAAATGTTAATAAAGATCCTATTTTTAACAATAGCAATTACCTCATTTATTAGTAAAGTAAAAATATCTTTAATTCCAATTATAAAATTTACATTAAATACAAGCTAAATTAATGCAAAATAATTTTTGCAATAATAGAATATCATAATTAATAAAATATTACAATTTATTTATTAGAAAGATAGTGTAAAATAGTTTGCGTCTTACCCTCTAACTATTTTAAACTATCTCAAATAATTTCAGTTTGACAAACACCCCATAAATATATTAAAATTATATCAGTAATTACTGCTATTTTTTTTATACGATTATTTGAAATAACAATATCGTATGTGCCAATTAGATTTTTATAAAATCTAGTTTTAATTATATAATATTATGATATTTAGAAGGTTTGTTTTGACTAATCTTTTTTTTATTTATGTTTAATGTATAATTAATGTTACTTTATACAAAAATAAATTTTGATGACATAATGGATACAGATTATATTTAAAATAATTGACTTTAAAATGACTTATATGTTAATATAACAGTCAACTAAAAAGGCG
>Ga0209373_10000406_pt1 | contig 73292 bp, 82 predicted proteins | sample Higcelweek5metaG_FD_187173 | JGI IMG/M metagenome (GOLD analysis project Ga0209373, IMG submission 187173) | Freshwater pond sediment microbial communities from the University of Edinburgh, under environmental carbon perturbations - High... | ecosystem: Environmental > Aquatic > Freshwater >...
TGTCAGATATTCTAAATTCAGAAATTCATAACGAAATTATTGCTCCCGTATATAGCAATGTCATTCGCGTCAACAATGCCTTCGCGTAGTTGAGCGGCGAAGCCGCGCAAGGGAGCAAAGACAACCGGCAAGGACGTTTTTTTTGGGGGGGGGGATAGAGAAGTCTTTTTTTGTGGAATAAGTCCGGCTTCGCCCTTTGGGCTATGCCGCGGCACTTTTTCGCGAAGCGAAAAAGTGGTGGAGGAAAGCGGAAAAAGATCGAACCATTCGGTGCTGAAAGAGATGGCGCGATGGGGTGCTGTCCTTAGCAATAGCTCAATGATTTCTGCTCATTGCCGCACATCGGCACGCTAACCATTAAAATCTTCACTACCGCCGCTTTCTAAATCCTCAATATAGCAATTCAGATTGCCTGAAATTTTATCAAAAATTGGAATTAAGTATGGCTGTAAATTTCTTATGCTTATATCGTTTTCTAAAGGGAAGCCATGATAATGATTTAGATGCTGCTTAATATCATTGGCTTCTGCCGTTTCAATTTTTGAAAAGGGGTCGTCAGATAGATAATTATGAAATTGTGACAGGTGAATAAAGGCACAACCAAATTTGTATACTGATTTTGTCCATCCATGGCACTTATCAGAAACACCTACCATCGTTTTATCCGTAACATTCCATCTATTTCCGTTCAAAGTTTCCTTGATAAGAGCGTGTCTCTTCTCTTCTGTACAGGAAAGAAGGTATATGATCCTGACCATAGAGTCCAATTCCTGACGTAAAACTGACATGGCGTTTCCAAAAAGATTGTCTCGCACAAGAGCGAGGGTTGCTTTTTTATTCTCAGAAGAGCGGCTCCGAACAATTTGACAAAACCTTTTTAAATCACTCATCGCTGTGTCGGCATTTTCTTTTGACGAAGGGGACATTTTCCAAGCGCCTTTTAGGGAGAAGATTTTGTACAGTGTATTGTGGTTGCTTGGGCAGGCCAATCGGAATCGAACCGACCAATACTTTGAGTGGGCTACAGAATACAGATTTCGGTTAACGAGAACGACAATGAATCAAAATTAATCACACTTATCGAACCGCGCAAGTCATTGCAGCGATTCACAAAATCACCGATTTTGAGGAAAATAAAGTTTTGGTGGATGATAGCTTTACAGAACCGAACTCCGAAGTTCTAAATTCCTTCGCTGCATGGAGTGCAATCCTATATAAAAACCCAACCATTTCAGCCCATTGCAAGCATCTCCTATAAAGCCCAGAAACCCAACATAATTGGCCGACAACGCCAAAGTTAACAAAGATTCCGCTTGAGTGTTTTACAAAATGACACTCGCTTTTATCCAAATAGATCGAATGCGTTCCTGTTCGATAAAGACGAATTTCTTTCTCGGTTGAGTCATAAATCAAAAGCCAATCCGGATCGATATGGCATTTCCAAAGCCCGGCATAATCGCCGGATAGTTTATGGGGATGGTTCTTAAGAGGTAACGGCCTGTCATCAAAAAGAAGATCAATCCTCTTGATAACTCTTCCCATATGCCGTTTCAAAAAGTAACTTAAAAAGTTCTTTTGTCGCAAATGCGCGCTCGGAATCTCCCGCCTTAGAATAATTAGCAGAACGATTTGCTAGGCTATTTAAAATTTTTGTCAAATAATGAAAGCTTGAAGCCTTTGGTATTAAAAAAAACCCGCCAACAGTGCTCACTATCAAAATCACAAAAACAACAATAATGCCGCCGCCCCATCCATTCCCGTAGAATGTGTAGCTAATTAAGGATACAAGGCTAATCACTACTATGAGAAATTGAGAGCTCCACGACGGAGGGCTTATAGCATCTTGGAATCCACACGGGTTCACCGCCAAAAAATCTATGGACGCTATTTTCTTCCCCCAATAAAGACAAGCCTGACTTCTTTCAATTTGATAACGAAAAACAATGCTCAAAAGCGCGGCTATGATAAACATATAAGCCATTTTAGTGTCCTTTCCTGTTCCTACAGAAACAGCCCCCCTAAATGCGTAGTTTCATAATAAACATCTCAGAACGAGAAGAACAAATAAGATTTTATGAAGAAATAGTATCCAAGGATGCCTTCGAATATCATCGAAAAAGTCAGAAAATTCGAACTCCGCAATCCGTTGATTGCAGGCGCATTTCTTGCGTTTTGTGTGAAAAATTCAAGATGGTGGGCCAAGGGGGATCGAATGACTCGGATTCCCATTTTATTTACAATACGTTACAGGCTTTAAAAAATTGGATACCCCACTTTTGTACCCCCGGACCCGAACGCTGGAAATTCGAACAGATCGGGTATCGAACCCGTGATCACTTTGCTTTTTTCCACGCTCATGAGTTTAACAAAATTTGTCGATTCAGACAATTTTTTTCTGCCCTTTGATGGTTGCCTAGGCAAAGTCGTAGTTCAGCAGATTTTCTTTAGTCCCTCCACACGAACCGTCAAAGCAAATGAAAAGCCTTTATTCGAATAATTAGGCGTCACATACTGTTTTGACAATGCGCTGCCTATATGGCTCGCTTCTGCAAACAAAGGGCTGGCTCTCACCTCATGACCGACTTTCCACCATATAAAAGGTTTGAGCAACAGATTGAGCGGATTCATCAGTTACTCGAACCAGATGGGACAAAAGTCGTTTGGAATGATCACATTCCAGATCCTGATAATCCGGACCAGCAAAGACAAATTGACATTGCTATTCGAAAAGATGGTTTTTTAACCATTGTTGAATGTCGCCTTCGCAAAGGGCCACAAGATGTAACATGGATCGAAGAATTGATGGGGCGTCGGATAAGTCTAAACGCGGACTCCGTAACGGCTGTTTCTGCATCCGGATTTACTTCTACTGCAAAAGAAAAGGCCACACGATACGGCATAATTCTTCGTGATTTAGAAACTGTATCAGATGAAGAAGTTATAGGTTGGGGAAAGAAAAGAAAGATAGCACTGAATTATTGTGAGTTCTCCCATGTCCAATGCGTTGCAAAGGTACATATAAGCCCAGTTCCTGCACGCCCAATGATTACAGATCCAAGTGGAAAGACGATTAGCCCGATTGCGTGGAGATTGCTTTTTCAAGAAGTTATGTTTGCCCTCGACAAACAAAAATGGTCAGGAAAAAGAGCGAGTTTTGATTTGACCGTGCAAAGGCTGTTGCTTGTAAATGGCGTTGAACCGGATTCAATAAAGTTCACGGGAAAGGCGCGTCGTATAAAAGAGGACATATCACTTGTGTCTGTAGCCGTTTATGCGGACCCCGTAACGTCTAAATCACATGCAGAAGTTGGGCATTTTGGATTAGGTTCATCAGAAATAATTGATGCACACGATCACATCTCTGTTGTTGTCGACCTTAGTGCGGTCAAGACTCCAAAAAGTTGTTGTTTTGAAACGGCCTTAGTGGATGTTGGGCGTGTCGTAAGAACAAAACCATCCTTTATTGGATATGAGCATTTAATTCGTTGTGATGTTCCGGTGGGGATTAAAGTCGAATTTCTAAAAGTTTAGCCGATAAATTGTTGTCCACTTCTTACTTGGAGATAGACCGTGGTAAAGAAGATTCAAAGAAAGAAAGTTCGCGCCGACGAAGTATATCATATGGGCCCCCTTAGAATGGCTCGCTTCGGCGAACTGACCGTTTTTGAAAACAAGATGGATAAAGAAGATTTTGCCAAAATGCAAAATCGAGCCAAAAGTCATTTACCAAAAGTTATTCAAGAAGTTGACAGCCTTGTAGGCGAAATTTCGACGCTTATTAGCGAGCTTCCGCCAGAAAAACTTCTCCATCGGGCGTGGTGGGAAATGGCGGCTAAGCATGCGAGAATCGAGGCAGAGGTTCAAGTCGGCGAAGAAGAAGGCTTGGCAATGCGCATGATTGATTATGTGCAAAGTATTGTTGCCGCTGTTCCGCCAGATCCAAATCAGCGTAGTGAGGTAACTGACGAAGAATGGGCCCTGCTTCATACTAAGATAGAAGCCTTATTTCGAACGCTTAATGTCGAATACCAAATTTGTTTAACCGCCAACAACAAGGGCAACGATCCCTCATTCGATATGAATTTTGAAGAATTTAAGTTTAAGGCACAGCTTTACTGGATGAACGTTCGCGGGGCGCGATATCAAGTCCATGAACCAGCTTACCTGCGTGATGTGTTTTTACCGCACTCAGCAATTCTAAAAGAACTGTTTAATATCACCACCGAAGAGTTTGTAGCAGAGATCATTAAAATTTGGCACACCCTCTCTTTTGGGTTGTCTGAGGCAAAGAGCGATTTTGATAAATTTCGTGAAGAGTCGCTGGACGCTATACAAGAGAAGATTAATAAGAACCCCCAACTTGTCGGGACGCAACCACATGATTTAATGGCTCTTGTTGTCAAAGAAAATGGTTGGGAAAAGCGGAAGGATGATATTCTGGAGCGTATGCTTGGGCTGGGCTTGTTTGATGTAGAAAAGATTTGTTCTTTACCGAAGTCGCTTCTTGACAAGCTTACATGGGGTCAGGGGGAGGCTTCTCATTTTTTTGCTTCGGGAGACTTTGCCGGTTGGCCTCTTAAGATATGGCCAATATTTCAACGGCCTTTTATCAAACTGGGAGGAAGGATCTATTGTTTTGACCTATATACCCTACTGGATCACCTGTATCGCGTGATGGAGAAGATTCTTGTAAAAGAGAAACAAGAATACCGTGAGATATGGAATGAAACTCAAAAACAACTTTCAGAAGAACTGCCGCTTAAATATCTGCAAAAACTGCTTCCGGGAGCCACCATTTTTCGATCTATAAATTATCGTTGGTATCCCGACAAAGATAAAAAGAAAGATTGGTGTGAAGTTGACGGAATTTTGATCTATGACGATCACTTGTTCATTATCGAGGCAAAAGGCGGTGCATTTACATATACTCCGCCAGCGACAGATTTCCCTGCATACGTTAACTCCTTAAAAGAATTGGTGCTAAAGCCAACCAAACAAGGGAACCGATTTCTTGAATATCTAAACAGTGACACTCGAATTCCTCTTTTTGACAGAAACCGTCAACATATTGGTGAACTTTGTGCCGGGGATTTTAGGCACATCACAATATGCCCAGTCACATTGGATGCGTTTACAGAGTTAGCTGCACAAACTCAGCACTTGCGCAAAATTGGACTAGACGTCGGAGATAAACCAACGTGGTCCGTCTCTGTTGACGATTTACGCGTTTATGCCGATATTTTTGAGAATCCTTTAATTTTTCTTCACTTCGTCGAACAAAGAATGCGAGCCTTTGGTTCAGAATATGTTCAATCCGACGATGAGATGGACCATGTTGGCCTTTATTTGAAGCACAATAACTACTCCATGCACGCAAAATCCTTGCATGATGATGTGAAGGGACATGTTGGTTTTCACGGGTATAGGCTCGATGTAGATAAATTCTTTTCAAGTCGGATGCACAATCCATCCTCACCTAACCCGCTTATTCAGACCATGCCTGATCGGTTGATGGAGATTGTAAACTATCTATCCAAAAGCAATTTGCGTAAGCGAACAGAGTTAAGCAGTTATTTATTAGACCTTGCTGGGGATTGGCGAGACGAACTCGCCAGAAATATAAACGAAGAAATTAAAAATCAGCCACAAACACAAAGGCCACTGCCTTTCTCAACCTACGGGAATGTTCGGATAACAGTTTTTTGTTGGACTCCTAGTTCATTAAAAAAACAAGATGACGCTGGGGCCATAAAACATACTCGCACCGTTATGATGGTCCGGAACGATTCCGAAAGGTTGCTAGTCGAGCTTTGGTACAATGACGCCGGTGAACTCTACGACTTACGATGGTCAGAAGTGAACTTATTCGGGCTATCCGACGCGCAACTTAGCGATCTGAAAGCGGAAGCAGAGAAGTTGAAAACCGCCCGGATAAGTAAAGCACGAAAAGTCGGAGGCAAAATTGGACGTAACGATCCTTGCCCATGCGGGAGCGGAAAGAAGTACAAAAAATGCCATTTACCTCAATAATATCAGATAGGGATTTTTCTTTATGAATGAAGACAGCCCAATACCTGATCCACCGTCTTTTTCTGATGATGACTTGCGTCGCTGCAAGGAGACGGGAGATTATAAACCCATACTATTTGAGTGGTATAAGTTTGTGGGCGCGATGGCTTTTGTGGTTTGCAACATTCAAAAAGACTCTCATGCATTCCGCGACGTGCCCGCACAACAGTACCATGTCCTCGTTGGACTAATTAACAGATGCGCAAGGTTGATGTTATCAAATGTTGCCTTATCCCACGAAGGCAAGTTCGGAGAAACAACGGCTATCATTGATCGATGCATTTTTGAGAGCGCAATTAAAGTAATCTGGCTTTGTACAAACAATACGCGAGAAGAATTTGTACGATATTTTGCGGATGGTCTTAAAACTGAAATTGAATTAAAATGTCATATCCAAGTAAACATTCAGTCCAACGGGGGAGCACCGTTACCAATCGAAGAACGAATGTTAAAGTCGATTCAGCGACACATTGACGCCGCTGAACTAACGGAAGCTGAAATCACAACCTCCCCAAAGCTCCGCGACTTAGCATCAATGATTAACAATCTAGGACTAGACAGACTTCTTTATGTTGTTGCTCAAAAGATTGGGTCACATCACATTCACGGAACATGGCCGTCTCTTTTGTTTCATTACCTTGAAGAATCTGATGACGGTGCCATAACCAGATTTTGTCCACGCGGCCATGACTGCAAGACCCACATAAATCAGTACATGTTTGTTCCACTCATTGTGCTTCACGCCATGGCTGAATACGCAAGGTTTGCACTCGATGAAGATTGTGCAAAGGCTTTTATAACTACTTTCGAATCAACAGATAAGGAAATCATGAAGGTGTACTCCCAAGCAGGAGATACTGCTTCATAGGCCCCTAGAAGAAACATACTACACGAAGGGTTCCTTGTGGCTGTTTTTCCAGTGAAAGCACATTAAGGACAACAATAAACAAACGGTACATGTTACATGCGCTGGCTAATTAGCATTTTTTGATATTTTTAAATTTCTTCTCATCACGCTCAAGCTTCCTTTCTGCCTTCGAAAAAGCTGGCGGAATCATGTCTCGTAATTTGATCATCACATTGCTGCAAACGAGATAGTCGAAATTCTCCTTTATCCCGGAAGCAAACACACAAATTTGAGTGAATGTCAGGGCTGTGTTTTGCCCTGCCTCTGTTAGCCCAGCATTGCTGCGTCCCGCAAGCAAGACTGTACGGTCGCCAATCAACCCCAAACGATAAAACGCTCCATGTACTCCGGCATGAACGTTTGAACTTGCTAAATAATAATAGGAACGCATAGCCTCGAGTTCTGCAACAATTTCTATATCAACAAATGTTGGTTTTTTCTTCTTTAAATGGTGTGCAGCCCAGCCATACAGCCCCTTAAACTCATCACCATAAATTTTGATGACGCGGTCATATTCTTTTATAACCTTACTTGCTTCCCGCTTAGAGAATGGGGCGTATCCTAATTTCTCATGACATTCCATATATTTCTTTAAACCATTCATTGCCTCGACGGACTGAAAATCAATATATCTTTTCGCAATATCCTCTCCAAACTTCATGATAACGCTGAGAACAACATTAATCTCATGTAGCGTTCGCCAGCGAGCCATAGCCCCATCGGCAAAGCCATTCTCTAATAGACAAATAATTTCTTCGGTAACTTGGCATGCCCGCGCACATAGTCGGACCATGACTTCGCGCAAATGAACCGTTTTGCGGGATTTGCTTTTCAGCATGGCTTTATTCGTTTCCCCTAACCACTCGCGGCCAACCGTCAATAGCATCCGCAAAAGATCCAGAGGTTTTCCCCATCGATCTTCCAAGTTACCTTTGAAGACTCTAATATCATTTTTCTGCTGTTGCTTCTCATCGCTCCACTTAACCAGAAGATCCTCTATGACCCAGCCAGCAGCCTGTTCGGCAACCTCTCGGACAATCTTTGAAAAAGCGTCGCTTTTTACATAATTATGGAGCTTCCCAATTTTTTCAAAATCTTCTTTTGAAAACGATATTTCTACATTTCTATCAACTTCATCTCCCTCAAAATGAAAGACGTCGCCGCCCTTCTTTTGAATAAAATCCATCAAATCTCGAGTCAGCTTTGGGTTTTGAATGCCCGCATCACTCAATTTGTCGGAAATTATAGACTCAATGGTATCATTGAAAACCCTTTGAAGCACTTCTTCGAGAACCTTGTCCATTTTGCCCCTTTTCGTTTACCTCCGCCCCATTGATCGCGATGAATGGTTCCCAATTTAAGGTGTGGGTGTCCTATGCACAGTAAAACCTAACCCTTTTTTTGTCACTCTCCGAGGCGTAGTTGGCAAGGCTACATCAATGGCCTTACCCTTCATTGGTCTCTATAGCACCATTAACTTATCAGCCTTTTCCGAACAGCCTTAACAATCCGTTAACTATATGATTTTCCTATTACCTTTGCTGTTTTGACGATATTATACGAAAACTACAACGCAGCTTTTTTGATTTTCTTCCCGGCATTGATTTAGGGAAGCCACGGAGTTTTTTCAGGGTGCCCCAACGTACACGCCCCTCAGCCAGCCAGAGACGTGCCCGTAAGTTCTATTACGTGACGTGGGACGGGACTACGCCTGTGCGCCCGGATGATCTAATCGGCGGGGTCGTTTATGTCACCAAGGGCGGCAAGGCCATATATTGGGACGAAGAAAAAGACAAGTATGCCTTCGAGGCTTGTTACCTTTCCAAAACCCCCGAAGAACTTTTCCCCGATGGAAGAAAAAGCATAGCCGTCGCCTTCAATGACACCCGCGAGACTGGCGAGACTATCTCAGCCGAGGATAGAGAAAGTATTCTTCGAGATTTTCACGGGGAAGAAAACATAGAAGAAATTATGGCTTCGGTTAGAAAATTATCCGGGCCCTTCCGTTCTGTCCCCCCGGAGTGGAGGAGTAAGCCCCTTGCTTGGCTTGTTCAAGATGACAAACACGTTCCCGGATATGGAGAATGGGCTGGGGTCGTTTATACCTCTGAGGATGGGGCTAAACTTATGTTCACCCCCTTTCTTTCAAAGGGAAAGCCCTCTCTCAATGAGACATATTATCTCAAGCTCGATCCTCTGGATTATGTCGAAACCGCAAAGCGGGTTGACCCTTCGTCTGAGAAAACACCCAATTTTGCCGGTTATTATTCTGAGGTCGGGAAAAGGCGCGACAGCTTCGCGACCCCCAAAGATCGCGCGTGGGTTGAACGCTGCTTGAAGAATAAAGGCGGCACACCGGCTCCTACAAAAGATATTACGCTCGGCTAATCGTTTCATTCAGGAGAACGACTATGCCGCGCGTTTGGGTGCTCCCAGAAGACGTCATCGCTGAAATTGATCGCAGGGCTAATAAGCTCAAGGAACGCGCCTTTCCTCGTTAGCCAAGAGCGTTTCTTAGTTGATCGGCCCGAAGAAATGAAGGGTCCGCCATTTGCCAAGAACTCCGCAAAACATCAAATCACAGATGTTCGAAAACAGAACCGCGAAGTGCGGTTAAATCAAATCACGTCGAAAGTTCTTCTTTTGATCGAAACTGAGATTGCCCTTATACCCCCAGCTGACCGTCCGGACTTCATCATTCCGGCTTATGTGAAAATCAGAACACCTCGCTAATTTTGTTTGAGATCGAGAATAGTCTTACACAGACATACATATCTCATCATCACCAAACCACCCCTCCGACAGTACGTGTTGTTTCACAGCTTGCGGATTGGCGGAATAACAAACTATAGCCAGACTTTGTTGAGCGCGACTGCATGTAACGTACAACAAGCGGCGAGTTCTATCGATGCCAGTCTCTTCTCCTGCTTGTTCGTGTTCAATGTCCGTCTTTGTCTTTCCTTTTACACCAAACAGTTTTTCATAACTAAAAAGAAATCCGCGCGCCGATTCATCATCGATAATAACCATCACGCGCGGGAATTGTAGACCCTTAACTCCTTGATGCGTGTCAAAATCAGCACAACCTTGGATGTACTCTATGTATCCTTCTAGCTGCGCAAATTCGGAGATAAGCATTTTGTCCCACGCAGAAATCTGAGAGGAATCTTCTTCACTTTCCTCAGTGGTTGAGTCGATGGATTCCTCTGCGGCCTTCTGCTCTTCCTCACTTCTTGCGGCAATGGTCTGTAGTTTCCCCGGAATCTCAAAAAGCCCCGTTTTCTGAACAGAACGAAGAACATCAACAAATCGCGGCTCTTTCCCTTCCGTCCATAACAACAACAAATCTTCAACCGCCTTCCTTGCTTTGAGGATTTGTTCTGACTGCTTCTCTGGATTTGCCTTCAATGTTTCCTTGGACAGTAAAGGGGAAAACTTTCTAACGATTGCTGCAACCTTGAATTTGTCCCCGGCCTTTTGAGCCCTAATTAAAGGCAATACTTGATCGGAGAAAAACTTAATTCCTGCAAGGGAGCCATCTAAGAGACCGATGTTCAGTGTGCCTTGTTTATATAAAGGCTCGAACATCGGCAAAAAGCCCATTCGATGGGCCGCCATGTGATGTTCGAGTATAAGGGTCTTGACGCCGTTGTTTTGCCATTCCGGATCGCCAGTAACCGTTTGCATGTGGTTGGCGGCTTTTCGTTCAAGGGCCGGTTTACCTTCGGCTGCGCTGGGAAGAATGAATATCCGAACCCACCCATCTTCTTTATCTGATCTCGGCTTTTGTTCCTGTTCGTCAACAGCAGCCCGGATTTTATTTATCAGCCGGATTATTCGCTTGGGACTACGGTGATTTATAGTTTTGGCTGGTCTAGCCCAGTCAGGGGGCAGATTGCGTCCAAGGTCAGGTTTCCCATCCGCATAAATCCTTTGCATCATGTCGCCAAACAGACCTAAGCAGAACTGCTGTTCCCAAATTTTCTGAACTGCAAAAAACGATTCCATAAGTAATTTATTTGTGTCTTGGCTCTCATCGATCAACAGTACTGGAAATCGATTTACTAAAATTCGCTGCATTGTAGGCTTGTCTGTTAAAAACGAAGCCCCAATCTTTATCACTTCGCTATGATTTAAAGAATCTTTTCCAAGATTTTCACCATTCGGATTGTAGGTAAAAACCCTAATTTGATCGAGTTGAGCCAATCGCTCCTGTTTAGAAAGAATCGACCTCGCTCGGTCGGAAAAAGTTTTGGTTGTGTGGCTCTTCGCCTTGATTTGAAGTCCTTGGAGTTTTTCAACATCGCTGCGGAGGTTCTCTTTTAACCAAAGACGAATATCCGCGTTAAATCCTTTAATGAGAGACCAAACAAAACTATGAATCGTTGAAACTTCAATAAGCGAATCGTGATCGAGACGTTCTTCAATTTCATCCCGCGCCGCATTCGTATACGTAATAACTCCGACTCTTTGCCCCTTTAGCCGTAATTGTGAGGCACTTTCTTTGCGAAGGTCCCTTAGACAATTAACAACCGACCGGGTCTTTCCTGAACCTGCGCCAGCAAAAAGAAAGAAGCTTTTTGGTTGAGAAAGATCAACGCACTTACCAATCTGAGCATCCACAGCTTTATCAATATCATCGTCTTTTATAAAAACTTCTGCGCTCATTTATTACACTCCGCCTTTGCGGTTAACCCCGTACCTTGCGATAAAATCTCTTCCTGCTTCTTCTTTAATTCGGCCCCAAGCCATTCAAGCCCCTCTTTTATGTAGGTGGGTATTTTCAAAGCTTGGGGGTCTTGCAAGAAAAGCAATTCTAACGAAAACTCTGCCTTGCTTTTGCATTCCTTCAAAATCTGAAAAAGTTCAGCCCCAAGTTCGGCACTTGTTGTTTTTGCACTGATTGCGTCCTTAAATTTCTTAATCAACCCAGTTCCCACAAGACTTTTGAGCAATTTTAGGTTTTCATATGCAAACGCATCTTCAAAAGTGTTTGATAAAGCTTCTTCCTCTTGACCATTTTCGGCAAGAACAGCTTTTATCGGAATTTGGTATGCGACCCGAACGCCATTAGATAGGCTGTGTTTCTTCTCCTTCTTATCGGCAGTAAGACTTAGCAGGTCGTCAAGAGAACATTTTTCAGGAATCCATTTTTCTAAAGTAGCGTTTCCCGTAACAAGCCCTTGCCCGCGCACCGGCTGGCGAGATTGACGGTTAGCTTTCGGGTCTACGGCGTCAAGATCAGTGATGATTAAAGTCGTAAGACCAAGCTTATCAACAAGTGGGCGAAAACGATGGGCGTGGCTTCCGCCAATTTCAAGTATGCTTATATACGCTTGGCTGAGTCCCTCGAACTGCGCCTGAATAAAATGTGGAACGAGCATTCGTTCCGCTGCCCCTTCAACAAGTATCGCGGCGTCTGCAAAAAATAAATCACAGTGAGTTGCTTTTAGATAGCGAGTTACAAATTTTTCCGTCTCATCTCCGGTCCCGAAAACCTCTGAAAGATTTTCGACGGTTGTTGTCGGCGCTTTACCGCCTTCTTCACAAGGCAGTCTTCGAAAATAACGAAGATCCTTAAACTCGCATTCATGGGCAATATGACTGGAGTGGGTGCTTACGACAAGCTGCGTGCAAAGCGTCTCTTTATCTCCAAGCTGGTCGTGTTTGCGAAGGATGGCATACGCCTTGTTTATAAAAACCTGTTGCACCTGAGCATGCAAATGAGCTTCGGGTTCTTCTATCAGAACAAGGTGCAGGGGCGCATGATCGAGGGACTCTCCTTCTTCAACGGGCCGCTTGGACGCTTTTCCAACTTTCATCCAGCTATCTCTAAAACTCATCAACCGGAAAACCATTGAGATCAGATTTTGGTATCCCAACCCGTTATATTCTTCTGGAAGACGTAAACTCTTGCCGTCGAGTTGCTGTACAACCTCATATTGAACAGCCGCACTATGATTGAGGCCATCTGTCGGACGAATCCTTGTTGCAATTGTAATTCTGGGATCGGTAACGCCGGGATAACCTAATGCCTCGACCTCTTGAAGCGACGGCCCAAAACCGGTCTTTAGTCGTTCATCAAACAGTGATTGAGCGTCCTCGATAGCTTGAAGGGCCGCAAGATCGCTCGCCTCCGGCATATCGAATGGATCAAGATGCCTTGCATAATAAGAGCGAAGTTGTCCGGAGAGCCTTGGTTTTTCGTCACTGCTGTTAATATCGTCCTCAGCATCCGCAAATCCACTCGCGTCGGAGAACCCCCTTTGTGCATTAATTTGATTAATCCGAATTAGCCCCTTGAATGGGTCTCCATCAAGCGGATCCGAGTCCATTGAGATAGGCTGAGGATTCGCTTTCCCACTCTCAGGCAATTTGCATTTGTCCTGATCTAAAATATAGCCCCTAACTTCAAAATGTCCCTTCAAACGACGGTCAAGAAAATCCCGCAAAGAGCAGGGCCACAGATTAACGGTTATTTTACTGGATTCGTCTTGCGGATTTTTTGCTGCTTCCTTTGCATCACGAGCAGCGGTAGCAGCGGCAATAAACTCCTTATAAAGATTCTCAATTGATTTGGGCTCCAAGCGTAGCCGGACGCCTAATATGCCTTTTGTCCAATCAAGTGTTGGAAGCAGATGCCGAACATAATGGACTTCATTCTCCTTAACATCCAACCACACATCCAGCGCAGGCAGAAGTTTTTCCCACTTGGCAAGGTCACGATCCTTGGCCTCATGCCCTCCTGCTTCTTCCAACCAAGCGGAACCAATCTCATTAATCGCAATCCAATTAGACAGCGTAAAATCATTTGTCGAAAAACTCTTACGCTCAACAAGAAATTGCCGGAGGGCAACCATTGCAGATGTTTTACCACTATTATTGGCTCCAACAAAAAGGGTTGTTTTTGAGGAGAAATCAATCCGAACGCTTTTCAGCTTTCGAAAGTTTTGAACTTCAACAAAAGCTATTCTCATCATTCCCCCTATCATCCACAAAAACTTGGTTTTGGTCGCTCTCTGTACCAGCTGTTGAATCTTGATGACTATGAATAACCGCCACGACAGCTTTTTTATCACGCAACACTGCATCTATAATTGTTGTAAAATCTTGGGTTTGTGCAGAAAATGAACCAATATATCCTGAGCGAAGCAGATCCATAAACGGAGATTGATGCAGAAATTGTCCATCAAGGCTTTCATACGTCAGACGAATTCCTCCGCGAGGACCTTTGCTTTTTGGGCTTTCAATATATTTCAGGTAATGATCTATGGGGAGGATAATGCCCCCGTGTCTGATGGCTCCGTCTCTTTTTACGAATTTTAGATAAAACGTTTCAGGATTAATTCGATATTCATGCGGGCCGGGGAGATGAGTTTTCGAGAACTTTTGCATCTTTTTAATTTGATCTTTTAATTTTTTATCGGGGATATATTTCCAGTCACGCCCCCATTCTCCATCATATGGGTTAAGCATTTTATATTGCAGCATAATGATATTATTTTTTGTTTGGTTTAAATATATAAGGTCAACCCCAAATGCCTCTTCGAGATTTCCTCGGTTCGCCGTATAAACTTCCAGTTGCTCGCCCGCTCTGCGAAAGACGGCTCGACCTGTAATGTCGCTATGAACTAGCTTATACCCCGGCATGTGTCTAGCATCATGCTCAACTACAGTGTCTTCTCTAAGACTAATCTGATCAAGCACCGATTCTCGTTTATCTGTCAGCTCAACTGATGTGGCTGGATCGTTGATCGTAAGACCAAAGGCACCCAACGCCGTACTAAGCGCATCAAGCTGGACTCCCTTAATAGTACGAAAGGTTTGTGGTGCGGAAATTGAAGCCTCAATCGCACGAAGGGTACTTTGGTTCGAGGGAAACGCCGCGAGTTTTTCTATGAGAAGACTGCTCAGTTTAGGGGTAAGATGGATAATAGAATCTGGGCTATTTAGCCTTGTTTTAAAATTCGTTGCATGTGGCTTCTCGGAGATCAGCTTTATAAGATCATCCTCAGAAGAAGGGGCAATCTGGGCGGCCTTTCTGACTTTAATTCTCGTGTCTAGCGTTGTTACACCGCCGCGTGAGCCAAGCACCCCCATAAAAAGGTTTTGTTTGTTGTCATCTCGCCCGACAAGGAGGCAAAGAGAAAGCGGGCTTATCCCATTTAATAAGCCATGAGGTTTTGCGAATGTAAATTCTGCGGTGCCATGTTTAGAACTACACAACGCTTGCCATTCATCTTCACCAAACCGAATAACAACGACAGGTCTCTTTTCAACGGCTTTTTTAAGAGAGGAAAGCCAATCCGCCTTTATTTCTGAGGTATCAGCATTCATGTTTTTCGAACCTCCGCGGGAATATCTTGCGGCATTCGCGGCAAGCTGACCTGACCCAAGGGAACTTCAAGATGAAGGTTCTTATGCAGAAATTCTACCGCATAAGACTCTGTGTCTCCATCCAGCATTGAAATGGATAAAGGAAATGTTTTCTGGACTGGCTGTGGAAGATTTGTCGCTGACAAAGTACACTTTATTGCTGTATTGCTGCCTTGCGGCATATTTTCTGGAATGGCAATCAAAAAAGAAACCCTTTTTGCCTTTTCTTGATGACGGAATTCCTCGCAATCGAAGGAGAGGCTGTTACTACCTTCCTGACTACGCCAGTAAAATTCATCTCTTTCCCTGTTAACATCTAATGGATCAAGGCAGGAAGACAAAAAAGGTGAGAACCCATTTTCGAATAAACCCGTTTGTGACACAAAGGGATTTCGATATACTTTTTGCGGAGCCTTAGGTGGGAGAGGAAAAACAATATCATATTTGCTATTTTTATCTTTCGGTTTAGGCACACGGGAAAGCCTGATCGCTCCAAGGGCCTCTATCATTAAGATGGCATTTTGCGCAGGAACAGATCCTATATTATTAAGCGTAATAGTTATGCGCTTCACTCTCGAAGGAGCTTCAAGATTCTTGTTTAGGCATATAAAGAATGTCCGTGTTCTATCCACCCATTCAGGATATTCCTGTTCAAGATACGTTTGGATGGCTTTCTCACTTGGAGCTTCCCACTGCCTGTGAACATTCATTAGCTGAGAAATCGAATAAGCTGCTCCCGGCAACTCCCCAGCAGCAGCGGCATGCAGCTTTGACCCTGGCTTTGTTTTCTCGAAAACGGTTTGTTTAGGATGTAACTTTTGGGCTTGCTCTAACAAAGCATCAATCTGTCCATCTAGAAGTGCAGGAAAACGAACAAGGCTATGGGGTAATTTATGCGCTTTGTTCCCATCTGGATCTATCGCATCTATAACAATAGATGGGCTTTGGTTTTCTAGAACAGCTATGTGCTTTTCAAGTGCTCGGATCTTCTTTTCTGCCTCATCAGGTTCTCGAGGCAACCGCCAATGTGGACTGGTCTCATCTTCGTCCAGAGGAATATCTATAACACTTAGGCCCACATGACGTGCCGTGTCAGCCGCTCCACCATCATCGGTAAGGAATACTGCATCCGCCAAATGTGGGTTTGCCTTTTGCTGATCTAATATGTCCATAATCGCTCTATCATCTGGGCGATTTGGGTCAAGTATGTCCGGTTGAGATGCGCGAGGAACAGGCGACGGCAGCCAAAGGATTATTTTCGGATTTGTAGCCCGAAGTTCAATTTTGCCGTTCGCTCGGCTGGCATTCCGAAACTTTCCTACCCAATCTCTTGCTTTTTTCGAAATACGTCCACGTCCAGCCGATTTAAGGCGGTCTATTTCTTCCCGTACAGTGCGGCATACAGCCAACGTTATCGTTTCTGCATCGGTGACCTCTGCCCACAGGCATTCATCTGGAACTCGACATTCCAAGAAGAAGTTACTGTCTGGGAAAAGGATTATTTCAGAGTCCGCCATTAGTTAATACCCAACAATTTGCACAACAAACCCTATACTGATCGGCTTGCCAGCACAATATTGTGGTTTTTCCCGGTTGACTACACGCCCGCTAATGCCCATCCTGTACAAAGAGGCGGAGAAAGTCCGTCTCTGGGGTGTAGTTACCTCTTGGTTAGCGGTTCTAGCGTTGCCGTCACAAACGCTGCCTTTCGACCCCTATGGGCCGGGAGGCGGCGGTGTATGTCCAAGCCTCACGGCCAAAGGCCGTCGCAGTCGTCTAACCACGATTAACTAACTCCCGGCTCGCCAGAGGAAACCTCTTCTGGCGAGCTGATTTGCTCTTAGCCGGGAGGAGTTATGCAAAAAAGATCCATTCTGTTTGTTTTGTTCTTCTTGTGCGCCTGTGCAAACAGAAGTGCTCCAGCATATGCAACCAATAGCGCAACCACAGCAAAACCAAGCCAACGATATGAACAGACCATGGCGCAAACACGCATGGATACGACAGTTTGTATTGCCAAGGCCAACGCTGCCGTTCCGGGGGCCGGGGACTTGCTTGATGCGCAGACCTTACGGGATCGGCTGCGTGTGATTGAATGGAGCAAGCTTGTTGAAGACTGTTCGAGAGAAAAAGGGCTTCCCTACCACGACTATTCCTACCCCTCGCTGGACGATATGAAGCGTTGTGAACGTGATGGCAAAAATGAAATGCCCAATGCGAAGCGAGAAGAACAAAGTGCCTACCTTGAAAGCTGCTTAGAAGTCCAAGGCTTTACTTTCCCATGGTATCACTAATAGGAGATGGGTTATGGCTCTAATCGACTGTCACGAATGCGGGAAGTCCATAAGCAGCAAGGCAAAGACGTGTCCTCAGTGCGGAGCGAAAAGAAAAAGCCATGTCGGACGGCTTCTTCTTGCCTACGTAATTCTGAGCATTATTCTCGGCAGTGGCGCGAAAACAATGATAAGCATCGAGAAAGCTGAAAAAGACAAACTAGAAACCGCTCGCGTCGCCGCTCTTACGCCTGAACAACGGGCCGCCGAAATGAAGCAACGGGCGTCCGAGCAGAAGGCACAGGCCGAAGCCGGAAAAGAAACAACGGCGGTCTATGTCTGCCGGGATTTTATCAAAAAAACGCTCAAAGACCCAGACTCTGTTGAATTTATTGGTATGTCCTCAGAAACGCCGGTCACCAAAGAAAAAGATGGCCTTTATAAAGTCGGCGTTGCCGCACGCGCTAAAAATAGCTTTGGAGCAACAGTTCCATCGGTTTTCTTGTGCCGCGCAAGATATGTTGGCGGAGATAATTGGACTCTTGTAAGCATGAAAGAAGCCCCCATGTAACGTTTCCACAACTGCGGAGAGAGTGCGAGGTGGTTTCTAAGTGGGTCACTAGCGCAGTTGCGGGGTCGTTTCGTACCCGTATGTACGCACCCCTTCGGGAGTACCTTGGCGTTTTAAGGCCCCAGCCTGTTCCCTTTCCCCCACCCCCTATGGATATAGATGTGTAGCAAAAAATTATACCGTAGGGCACCGTCCATAGTTCCATATTCTGAACTAAACAACGTCCAATGGCGTTTGCCCCTCCTGCTTAAATTCAACTGTTGATACTGATTGCTCAGAATTTGATACCGGATTCTGATTTTTAGACTGCATGTGCCAACGCATAAATTCCTTGGTTGCAGGCATGCCGTTATATTCTTCTTCGGTCAGAATCCATGTCGTGGCATGCCTCCGCTTTAAATGAAAGCTTCCACGTTCTTTCGCTCGGATAAAACCATTCTGTTCTAACTGTTTCAAAGCCTTTGAAGCAGTTCCTATGGATACGTTGATCAATAACGCAGCATCCCTAACACTCATAAACAATTCGCCGTTATTGTGCCCATTGTACAAAAGCTTCAATTCGACATACAAAGCCCGCCCATCACTCGGTAGGTTTCGATAGGCCGGGCTGGCCGTCATATATTTATGGATCATAGCATAGCGCATTTTGCCAACACTACGGCCATTCGAGGCAACAGCTTTTCCGATTTTTCTTTTCTTCGTCATGGCTTAACCCTCCGTCTGGCTAGAGGGGGCTTGCGGGCGGCTCACCCGTATGCGCATTTCGACAAAGGTATCAATTTCCTCCTCGATCCACCCGACAGAACGTGCCGATATTTTGATGGACTTAGGAAACGTGCCGTCGATCATGCCTTGGTAGATGCTGCTTCGGGACTTGCCAGTTCGGCTGATAACGTCAGGTAGCCTGATTATTTTTTTCATCGCGTGTATCCTTTCAAAGTTGGTTGGACTTGTCAGGATACTGGCTTTGGCGGATGCAGTTGTCAGGGTGCTGGAATAGCCTATTTCTTCCCTTTCTTATATCTTTCGGGAATCGTCTCCTTGGGAAAGGACTTATAGTACTCTGGATTCCCGCATCCCTTATAGTATTCTTCGGCCTCTTCTCGCCCCATCCATCCCTCGTACATATCCGTGAGGTGTTCCCAAGAAAGCGTAGGCGCAGTTCCCCATTCTGATTCCCGATAATTTGATGCCGCCAACTTTGCAGATACTGCTTTCGCTGCCTCGTTTATTTCAAAACCATGCGCAATCAAGGCGGCAATATCTCTCAACAATAAATTGTTTCTGTAAGCTAGGTGTGCTTGCTTAAAAGGCGGTGGTTCTCCTTTAGTAGTAGATTTTAGTTCCATAATCACATCAAGACTGGTCTTCCCTTGGCTTTTATTCCAAGATCGCAAACACTTCTCGATCCATTCGAGGAAAACTGGCTCGGGATATTTACCTTTATCGCGGGCTTCTAAAAACGCCCATATTCTCTGTAACGACTCCGGTGTCTCGTAGTGTCGTACAAACTTAGCCTTACCTTTCGCCGCACCTTTGCTTTTCGACATATCAACCTCGCTATGCGATCTTTCGCGATTTGAGAGAAACGACTTGTTTTGCCTCTTTCAACTTATCCAAATAATCCGCCCATTTTTGCATCATCTTTTTTCGCTCGTCCAAGTGCGCAGTGCGGTTGTAGGCGCGGCCATTGGGATCGCGGACGGCGTGGGCGAGTTGATGTTCAATATAGTCCGGGCGGACGTGCAGTACTTCATCCAAGATCGTTCGTGCCATCGCTCGGAAACCGTGCGTTGTCATTTCATCCTTGGAAATGCCCATGCGCCGGAATGCGGTTAGGATCGTGTTGTCGCTCATAGGGCGCGTATCGGTCAGGGCGCTTGGGAACAGATACTTTCCCTCGCCCGTTAAAGAGCGAAGTTCATTCAGGATTGCGAGAACTTGACGCGACAGTGGGACAATATGAGGCTCCCGCATCTTCATGCGTTCCGGGGGGATATTCCATTGTTTCTCGTCAAAATCTATTTCGGCCCATTCCGCTTTGCGTAATTCGCCGGGGCGCACGAAAACAAGAGGCGCAATCCGCATTGCGCATTTGGTTGTAATGCTGCCTTGATAAGCCTCAATGGCTTGCAGCACCGCGCCAACTTTCTTCGGGTCAGTTATCGCGGCAAAGTGTCCATCCCTCACAGGGCAGAGGGCACCCCTTAAATCCGCTGTACAGTCGCGCGGTGCCCGTCCGGTTGCAACGGCATACCTGAAAATCTGCCCACAGTTCTGCAAAGCCCTGTGGGCCGTGTCACCGGCTCCACGGTTTTCGATCCGTCTCAGAACCATTAAGACTTCGGGAGGGGTAATCTCGGAAATGGTGCGTTTGCCAAGCCAAGGGAAAATGTCCAGTTCAAGCCGCCGGATGATCTTGCTGGTATGAGACTCGGCCCAAAGTGTGGATCGTGAGTCGATCCATTCCCGCGCAATGTTCTCAAAAGAGTCGGGGCCGCCGCCAACCTTTGCTTCCTTTGCCGCTTTCTTTTTGACCGCCGGGTCAATTCCTTGGGAAATCTCTTTGCGGGCGTAGAAACTGCGTTCCTTGGCTTCTTTAAGGCTCACGAATGGGTAGGAACCCAAGGCAAGGACTTTCTCCTTACCGTCGAAGCGGTATTTCTGCCGCCACAGCTTGCCCCCGGCAGGCGTGATCAGGATCAACAGGCCATCGCCAGCATAAAGCTTGTAAGCCTTATCCTTGGGTTTTGCATTTCTTATGGCAACGTCAGTCAGGGCCATAGTGGGGGTATCTCGAACGCGCTGGGGGTATGTTCGAGAAATCGTACCCCCAAATACCCCCGGATGCCAGCGATTTTCGCTGGTCGGCACTGGACGCTAAACCGTCATTTTTTGGCTGATTTGCTGGGCTTTTTGAACTTCTTTGAACTTCCTTGGAAGTTCAAATGGTGGACATAAGGGGAAAAAGATCGAACCAAAACATGCTTCAAGAACTTACCCGTTGGGGAGCCATCCTTAGTAATAGCTCAATGATTTCAGCTCGTTGTCACGCATCGACTTTTTAGCAATTCGATCCCCCTTTTGGGGATCGAACAGTAAATTTTAACGATTGGCCTTTTGGGAGAAACCACCAAAAATGCAGGCTGGCGTGTACCAGCGCGAATGTTCGGTCAGGCGGATGGTGTCGCCGTGAATGACAACGGCGGGGATGTGCAAAAGGGAAAGCTGAAGGTAGGACATATGGACGGCGCGGAGGTCGATGTCGGTGGCCGTGACGTGGAGCTGGCGCTGATAGTTGAGGCCTTGGCTTTTCATCTCATGGGCCAAGGCGATGATCATGGCTCCGCCGCCGACGGCGGGTTCCCCGACCGAGACATAGCCCTTTTCGGAAATGGCGGCTTGCAGGCCGTCCCCATAAGACATTGCGGCCATAAGGCGGCACACGCAATCGGGGGTGAAGAACTGGCCTTTCCATCGGTTGCCCAGTTCAAGTTCGCTAAAGACCTGCCCCAAAACGTCGGACAGGTCATCTTCGAGAGCCAAGGTTAGCTCGGCCAACATTTTCGGAAAGATTTCGATCTCTTCCTTGTCATAGCGTTTGACGATGGCGAGATATTGTTCTTCGTAGGCGTCGCGATCTCTAAAATCCACGGCGTTACGAATGCTGATGGCGGACATGGCGACAAAATCTTGGAACACTTGCCAAGTGTTGTGCCGACGGGACGTTTCTTCGATCAGTTTTTTGAGTTTTGCAGCATGAGAGGCCTCGGCCCTCATGCGCGGCCACCTGTGAAAAGTGGCGATCTATCCTGAATAACGAATGTCACTTAAAAGCCCGTTCCTAAAATGGTCGGGCAGCATAGCGCCGTGCAGCAGCAGCGCAATGGTCTTTTGATCTTCATCCAAAGTTTGGGAGCTTCCCCCCATGACCTACACAATTTCTCAACGCGATGCGCTGAAACAGGCGATTGCGAGTGGCGTTTTGCGGATTTCTTATGATGGGAAGTCGGTGGAGTACCGCTCCCTTAGTGATTTGAAGGCCGCTTTGGCCGAGGTGGAGCAAGGCTTGGCGCGGGATAACGGCCAGCCACAAACGCGGCAGATCAAGATTTACGCCGACAAAGACCTATAAAAAGGATTCCCCATGAACCTGTTTTCACGGATCGGCGCGGCGTTTTCCGCCGCGACCGGACGGCTTGCTATGGCCTCTTCGATGGGGGGCTTTGAAGGCGCAATGTCAAAGCGGCGGCTGATTGCGTGGAAAGCAACCGAGGAGAATATCAATTCGCTGGTGGCCGATGGCGGCGATCTTTTACGCGCACGGTCACGGCAGATTGTGCGCTCAAACCCTTATGCTGCCAACGCGGCGAACAGTTTTTCTTCAAACGCCATTGGCGATGGCATCCGGCCTTCCAGTTTGATCGAAGACATAAAACTGAAGCAGGCCGTTCTTCAACTCTGGAAGGATTGGTCGCTGGAAGTTGACGCCGATGGACTGACTGATTTTTCGGGAATGCAGGCGCTTGTGGCGCATGCGCTCTTTGAAGCTGGCGAGTGTTTTGTGCGCTTTCGCCCTCGGAGACTTTCGGATGGACTGGCCGTGCCGCTTCAACTTCAACTCCTCGAAAGCGAAATGCTCCCGCTTTCAAAAACGGAAACCGCCGCGACGGGTAATGCTGTTCGATGCGGGATTGAGTTCGATGGGATCGGGCGGCGTGTCGCTTATCACTTCTATCGCAAACATCCCGGCGACAATACGGAAACAGGCAACAAAGGCGAGATTGTCCGCGTTCCGGCTTCAGAAATCTTGCATATCTATCGCCCGCAGCGACCCGGACAAATCCGTGGGGTGCCGTGGATTTCTGCGGCTTTGGTAAAGTTGTTTTTGCTCGATCAATATGACGATGCGGAGCTTGATCGTAAAAAGGTCGCGGCTTTGTTCGCGGGCTTCATCACCAAAGACTCGCCCGAAGATAAACTCATGGGTGAAAGCAATCCGAACGAGGCCGGAGCTTCGCTGGCAGGACTTTCTCCCGGCACTATGCAAGTTCTTCTCCCCGGTGAAGACATTAAATTCTCTTCCCCCGCCGACGTGGGTGGCTCCTATGAAATGTTTCAGTACCGCACCTTGCTTGCAATCTCTGCCGCGCTGGGTGTTCCTTACACCAACGTCACAGGCGATCTGAAGGCCGCGAACTATTCCAGCATTCGGTCGGGAACGGTGGAGTTCCGCCGTCGCCTGGACCAGTTCCAAGAAATGACGATGATCTTCCAGCTTTGCCGCCCCATCTGGGCGCGGTGGTTGGAAACGGCTGTCTTGTCCGGCGCGTTGAGCCTGCCGGACTTTGTCCGTAATCCGCGCCCTTACAATCGCGTCAAATGGATCAAGCCCAAATGGGAATGGGTCGATCCACTTAAAGACCGTCAAGCGGAAAAGATCGCGCAAGAGATGGGATGGAAAGCCCCCTCCGACATCATCGAGGCCGAGGGCAACGATGTGGACGAAACGCATCAACGCATTGCGGCGGATCAAGCGCGGATGAAGGAACTGGGTATTCAGCGACAAGCTGCGTCTGCGCCTGCTGCGCCCGTTCAGCCTCAAGATGAGCCTGCGGACGATGATGAACAGGCCAACCCCGCACAGAAAGAAGAAAACCCATGAACCTATTGCCTCATATCGCTGGGCGGGTCTTTGCGACGCCGCTTATGATTTCCCGCGCCAAGCTGGATGTGATTGTCGGGATTATCGCGCCGCGCTTGCAAGGCGAGACTTTACCCCCTGCGGCCCCTGCCGCCGCCCGTGGCCTCGATATTGGAACTGGCGGTATTTCCGTTATCTCGATCACGGGAACGCTTGTGCGGCGAACTGTGGGGCTTGAGGCGCAAAGCGGTTTGACCAGTTATGCCGAGATCGCGGAACAAGTGCAACAGGCCGTAGCTGATCCGTCCGTTCGCGCCATCCTTCTCGATCTTGATAGCCCCGGTGGCGAGGCTGGTGGTGTGTTTGATCTGGCCGATCAGATTTATGCGGCGCGGCAAATCAAGCCCGTTTGGGCGGTGGCCAATGAGGACGCTTTCTCGGCGGCCTATGCGTTGGCCGCATCCGCCAATCGTCTTTATGTTACGCGCACGGGCGGGGTCGGCTCCATCGGGGTGATTGCCATGCACCTCGATCAAAGCCAAGCCGATACCGACGAAGGCCTTAAATACTCCCCCATCTTCGCGGGTGCGCATAAGAACGATTATTCATCCCACGAACCGCTGGCCGATCCGGCGCGGGCGTCCTTGCAGGCGGAAGTGGATCGCGTTTACGGCCTGTTTGTCGAATGCGTGGCGCGGGGGCGCAATCTTTCCCTCGAAGCCGTCCGCGCAACCGAGGCGGCCTTGTTCTTTGGCGAGAACGGCGTGGCCGCTGGCCTTGCCGACAAAATCGGCACGTTTGAGGACGCACTGGCCGATCTTTCAACTTCTCTTTCCTCCTCAACCTTCACCCTCAACCCAAGCAGAAAGGCAATAAAAATGACGACCCAAGAAAACCAACCGCAAATCGAAGCGGCAAAGGAGCTTCCCGATCTTGAAATGCTGAAAGCGGAGTTCATCGAGAAGGCCAAGGCCGACGCACGCGCCGAGGCAATGGCCTATGTCGCGGAAGTGTTCGATCTCTGCGCCATCGCTGGCGTTCCTGACAAGGCCAAGGATTTTGTGGCCAAGTCCGTTCCTTCCGCCGAGGTGCGTCAAGCCCTCTTGGAAGCCAAGGTTAAGGAGGACGAGGCCACGGCCATCGTCGGCCTGACCTCGGACAACTCTATCGCTACCGCTGACACCAAGATCGATACGGCGGCGATCTACCAAAACCGTAACAACCAGAAAGGAAACTAAAACATGACTGAAGTAACCGAAGGCCAACACAAGGCCGAGTTTATTGTGTCAGAAACCGAAGGCACGATCTCGCGTGAAAACGTGAACGTCCTTGCGGGGCAAAACCTCAAGGCGGGGCATGTTCTCGGTAAAGTGTCGGTTGGCACTGGATCGGGCGCAGCGGCAAGCGGTAACACGGGCAACGGCACGATTTCTGCCGTGACCGTGGGGCAAGGCACAAAGGCAGGCATCTATACCGTCACTTGCGTTGAACCCGCTGCCAATGCCGGAACCTTCCTTGTCGAAGATCCCGATGGGGTCACGGTGGGCACAGCCCATGTCGGGACGCCGTTCGTCGGCCCTGTTGGCTTTACGCTGACAGACGGCGCGACGGATTTTGTATCCGGCGACCGCTTCTTGATTACGGTCACGGCGGGGTCGGGCAAGCACAAGGAATATAATCCCGCCAATACCGATGGTTCTGAAACGGCTGTTGCCCTTTTGCTCGATAATGTCGATGCGACAACGGGGGATAAGGAAGCCGTGATCCTTGCCCGTCATGCCGAGGTGAATGCTGCCGAAATCGTCTGGTTCACAGGCGCGACGGAAGAGCAAAAAGCCATCGGCATCGCTCAACTGAAAGAACAAGTCATCCTCGCGCGCGCGGCGGTCTAAGCCTCGCGTTCTCTCACCCGACAAAAGCCCTGTCTCCTTGAAAAAGGTGGCGGGGCTTTTGTCATTCAAAAGGAACTCACCCTATGCCTATGCTCGATATTTTCCAAAACAACGCGTTTTCGGTCACGTCGTTGACCGACGCGATCAACAAACTGCCCTTTGTTCCCGGCAAGGTCGGGCAATTGGGCATCTTTCAGGAAAGCGGCGTCTCCACGACTTCGATCATGATCGAGGAACGCGAAGGTTCGCTGACCCTTATCCCAACCAGTCATCGCGGTGGCCCTGCGGCGCAGAACAAGAACGAAAAGCGCAAAGCCCGTTCTTTGATCGTGCCGCATATTGCGCTTGAAGACACGATCATGGCCGATGAAGTGCAGGACGTTCGATCCTTCGGCAGCGAGAATGCGCTTCAAAGCGTTCAAGCCGTGGTCAACAACCGTCTTTCGGAAATGACCACCAAGCATGATGCAACGTTGGAGCATCTGCGGATCGGTGCGCTGAAGGGAAAGATTCTGGACGCAGACGGGGTCACGGTGCTTTACGACCTTTTCACCGAATTTGGTGTTACGCCCTACAGCGAGATTGACTTCGATCTCGACACGGTCGCCCCCGTAAGCGGCACGATCAAGAAAATCTGTCACGGCATTAAGCGCAAAATCGAGGACGCGCTGGGCGCTGCTCCTTACGTCTCGATCCATGCTTTCTGTTCGCAGAGCTTCTTTGATGCGTTGGTCACGCACCCCGAAGTCACGGCGGCTTATGACCGTTATCAGGAAAGTATCTTCCTGCGGACGGGACAAGCGCGCGGCCAGTTTGATTTCGGTGGCATCGTGTTTGAAGAATATCGCGGAAGCATTGGGGGCGTTGATTTCATCCCCGATGGCAAAGCGCATTTCTTCCCTGTTGGAACGCCGGGTCTGTTCCGCCAGTACAACGCGCCTGCGGATTTTGTTGAAACCGTCAATACCATCGGTCTGCCTCGTTATGCCAAGCAAGCGATTGACGACGAGTTCGCTCGATGGGTAAAGCTGCACACGCAGGCGAACCCGCTCCCGATCTGCACACGTCCGCAAGTGTTGATGAAGGGTGCGGCCTAATGGCCTTTGGAGCCATGATCGCGGCTCTCTTTGCCGATCCCGTGCTGGCCAAAACCGCCGAGTATCTACCGAAAGGAGGTCTCGGCGGCAAGGCCGTGCGGGTCATCGCCAAACAACCCGACACGCTGACCAGTTTTGGCGATGCGCGGATTCATAGCTCGACCACGCTCTTTGATATTCAGGCCGCCGAGGTCTCTAACCCGCAAGTGGGCGACCAGCTCACTGTGAATGGCGTGGCCTATGTCATTCAGTCCGAGCCGATGGCCGATAGCGAACGGCTGGTCTGGACGCTGGACATGGTGCCCTTATGAGTCTGCGCCTTGTCGCCGCCTTGCAAGGCAGTCTTACCAAGATTGTTACGCAGGAGGTAAAATCGGCGGAACATGCCGTCACGCTGGGCGTTCACGCGGCGACCGATGGCCTCAAACAAGAACTGCGCGATCAAGTAACAGGCGCAGGCCTCGGCCAGAGGCTTGCCAAAACTTGGCGGGGCAAGGTCTTTCCCAAAGGCGAGAGCATGAACGCGGCGGGGTTTGTGTTCAGCAAAGCGCCGGAGGTCATCGACAGCTACGCCCACGGCGCGGTGATACGCGCCCATAAAAGCGCCTATCTCGCTATTCCGCTTCCTGCGGCGGGAAAGCTGGCAGGCCGCAAGAAACTAACCCCCGAAACATGGGAACAGGTTCACGGACAAAAGCTGGTGTTTGTGCCGCGCCGCAAAGGTCTTGCGCTTCTTGTGGCGGAAAATATGCGCGCCCGAAAAGGCAAGCGCGGTGGCTTCACAGGAGCCAGCGCGACGGCGATTCGCACAGGGCGTGGCCTCACAACCGTTCCCATATTCGTTTTGATCCCGCAGATCACGATCAAAAAACGCTTCGACATGGAAAGCGTCGGCAAGAAATGGATCGCCCGCTTGCCGAACTTGGTGATCGAGAATTGGCAGGAAGGCGGCAATCCATGACCACCCGTGAAACCGTCCTTCAAGCCTTGTTCGCACTTCTTCAAACCATTCCCGGCCCTAAAGTGACGCGCAACGACGTGTTGCCGGAAAAGATACCGCCCGAAGGTCTGCTTATCCTGCGCGATGGGGATTCCGGCGAACCAGAAACCTTGCTTTCCCCGCTTTCTTATTACTGGCAGCACCTTGCTTCATTGGAAGTCTTTGCCCAAGCCGCCGATGCGGATCAGCGCAACACCATCATGGATGGGCTGTTCCAGAGCATCGCCGCCGCCTTATCCGCCGACCCAACGCTGGACGACCTATGCGATCGCGTAACGCCACAAGCACCGGACACCAACTCAATCGCTATCGAGGGCGCAGCCAACATCCGCGCCGCCATCGTGCCGATTGAACTGATTTACACGACCGCCAGCCAGCTCGGCTAGGTAGCCCCTTTCACCACAAAAACGGAGGAGTATCATGGCCCGTGCCTATGGCGCGAACGCGCAACTATTGGGTTCTTTTGAAAGCGTCTATGGGACGCCGCCCGCCGGAAACTTTATCAAGTTCCCGTTCGTTTCTTCAAACCTTGGCTCCGAACAAGGACTGATTGCGTCCGACCTCTTGGGGCAAGGCCGTGATCCGGCGCAGCCGATCCGTGACGTGATCAAAGTCGATGGCGATGTGGTTGTGCCAGTTGACGCTCGAAACTTCGGTCACTGGCTTAAGGGATTGCTTGGCCTTCCGACAACAACGGGGGTTGGGCCTTATGTCCATACCTATCAGTCCGGCGCGGCAAGTCTGCCAAGCCTGTCTCTTGAGGTCGGGATGCCGGAGCCGTTTTCATTCATGATGAATGCGGGCGTTATGCTCAATTCTCTGCAATTGAGCTATTCACGAAGTGGCGGCGCAAGCGCGACGATCAATTGCATCGCGCAAAGCGAAACGCGCAATCCCACGAGTCATGGCGGCACGCCAACCCAAGCGTTGCTGACACGGTTTAATCAGTTTCAAGGGGCTATCAAGAAAGACGGGGCGCAACTTGCCAACGTCACGGGTGCGCAACTAACCTACACCAACAATCTGGAGCGCATCGAAACCATCCGCTCGGACGGCAAAATCGATGGGAGCGATCCGACGATTGCCGCCTTGACAGGTTCCATCGATGTGCGTTTTGCCGATACGACTTTGATCGACGCGGCAACCGACAACACACCTGTCGCGTTGGAGTTCAGTTATGTCATCGATGTAAACCGTTCGCTGGTTTTCACGGCGCACGAAGTCTATCTGCCCAAACCCAAGCTTCCTATCGATGGCCCCGGTGGTGTGCAGGCCAGTTTCAACTGGCAAGCGGCCAAGCCTTCCGTGGGTCAAATGATGACCGTTGTTTTGACCAATGATGTGGAGGATTACGCATGATCAAGCTGAACCTGAAACGCGAAGATTATTGGCTTGATCTTGGCCATGGGGTGCGCGTGAAAGTGCGCCCCGCGTCCACCGCGCTCGTTATGGCCGCGCGCGTCGCGGCTCTGAAAGACACTGACGAAACGGCCAACACAGGAACGCGCAGCGCCACGTTGCTCAAACAACTGGCCGTGGCTTCCGTCCTTGAATGGGAAGGCGTTGGCGATAGCGTGGACAATCCCGCCGAAGTCACGCCGGAGGCTATTTCTGCGCTTATGGACTTATGGCCTCTTGCCGATGCTTTCGAGCGTCTTTACCTCGCCCCGACGCTGATATTGGAACAGGAAAAAAACGGCTGACGGCCCGCTGTAAATGGCATTTCGGCGGCGGGCCGGATTATTGCGGCGCTTGCGCGGACGCGGAACTGCCGTGCAGCAAAGGCAAAGAAAATGCGGAAGGCGAACGCTGCCCCTATTGCACGTCCGAGCCTCAAACGATGGAAGGATGGCAAGCGTGGGACGTGGCCTTGCGCTGCGCAGGGCAGCTTCGCATGGCGCAATTTGCCGTGATTGGTCTTGACATGGGCGCGGCCATCAAGATCGGTGAATCCCTCGGCTATGACGCGACAGGTCTGGCCGAGCTTCTCCCCTCCTGCGAGTCAGGCATGGCCACCGCCATCAACGCAAAAGTTAATGAGGGCTTAAAGTAATGGCTGAACGCAATCTCGCAATTCGCCTGTCCGTCATGGATGGCGGCAAGGTCAAGGCTGAGCTGAAAGAGATTGGGGAATCCGGCGAAAAGTCGCTCAAGAAGATCGAGCTTGCCGGAAAGCCTGCCTCTAAATCGCTTATCGCCTTGAACGCCGCCGCCAATGATGTGAAATCCGGTGCAGTCGGGTTAAGCGGACAAATCGGCCCCTTGGGTTCGGCTATGGCCGCGCTCGGCCCCGTGGGGCTTGCCGTTGGTGCGGCGCTGGGCGTGGTAACGCTTGGTTTAACGGCGAGCATTCAGGAAGCGGCTGAAGCGGAACGGTCTTACAATCGCCTTCAAGCCGTTCTACGCGCCACGGGGCATTCCTCCGGCCTGACGGCGCGGGAACTCAGCTCGTTTGCCGACGAGATGGAAGCGACGACTCTCACCACGGCTGAAGGCGTGATGGATGCCGCATCCGTTCTGGCGACCTTCCGCTCTGTGTCCGGCGAGACGTTTACGCGCACCATTTCTCTGGCGCAGGATTTATCATCTGTTTTTGGCAAGGATTTGAACGCTTCGGTTCTAGCGCTGGGCAAGGCGTTAGAAAATCCTGTCGATGGGCTTGGCGCACTGAAAAAGATTGGTGTCGATTTCTCGCCTGTCGAACAACAAATGCTGCAAGATATGGTCGATGTTGGAAATGCGGCGGAAGCGCAACGGATCATTCTGGACAAAGTCGCCCATTCTCTCGCTGGCACAGGGGGTGCGGAAGCGACAGGCGTGACGGGCGCGACCCATCAGCTTTCTGTCGCGTGGAAAAACATGCTGGAAGCCATTGGCGAAACCTCCGTTGTGGCTGGAGCGGCGCAAGGCTCCCTTGAGGTTCTCGCCGCGACGTTTCGTGGCATGGGAAGCCTTTTCAAAGATGCGCCGCTTGGCGAACAATTGAGCGAGGCCAAAGCCGAACTGACCGAGGCGCAGGCGGTTCTTGAGCGCCTGTATAATTTTGATCCCAAGGGCATGATGAATATCGCGCCCCTTATCGAAGATCAGAAAGAGAAGATTTCAGAACTTCGCGCAGAAGTCGAAAAACTCACAGCGGCCTCGCAAAAAGAATCCGCTGCTATTGCTGCCGAGAAAGCGGAAGCCCTGAAGGGACAACAAACCGCCGCGCGCGCGAGCAACGCGGAGCTTGTTTCCAACGAGCGCAGAAAATTGGATGAGGCGCTGGACAAGCTGGTGAGTGATCCCGCCGCAAAGATTGCCAAGATCAATGCCGAGCTTGAAAAAACACGGGAGCGCATGGAAAAGCTCCGGGCGCGGGACGGCAGCGATTCAAGCGCCATTGATGGGGTTATTAAACAGGCTGAAGAAGCGGCGCGTCTGCAAATTGAGGCCATTCAAAAGCCAATCAGCGAGACCGCACGAAAAGAATCCGAGGCCAACCAGAAAATTATTGACGATTTAAAGCGGCAGCTTCTTGGGCTTGGCAATGAACGGCAAGCCTTTATCGATCAAGCGGTCTCGCGCCTTTCGGACAAGGCGGATGCAGGCAAAGTCGGGCAGACCCGCGATCTGGCCGCAAAATTGTTCGATCAAAAGGCGTTTTCGCAAGCCGAAAAAGTCATTGGCGATCTTGGCAAGCAAATGGACGTGCTGGGCGACAAGCGCAAAGCGTTCATTCAGGGCGAACTTGCCAAACTTCCTGAAACGGTCTCGCAAGAACAAATCGAGCGGACAAAACAATATGCGGCGGCATTGTTTGAACGCACCGAAGCGCAGGAAAAACTCGACAGGCTGAAACAGGAAGGCAAGCAAATCACAGAAGGTGCGCGAAGCGCCGAAGAATCTTATGCCGAGCAAATTGCGCGGCTCACTGAAATGCTGAACGCGGGCGCAATCAGCCAAGACGTTTTCAATAAGGCCAAAGGCAAGGCTTACGACGAATCCCTTGCCGGACGCACGGACGCACAGGCCGGAGCGATCCGAGCCTTTCACGCCTACCAAAAGGAAGCCGAAAACACGGCGGGTGCGGTTGAGGAAGCCTTTACGGCGGCATTGAAGGCAACCGAGGACGCCATTGTGAACATGGTCACGTCCGGCGAGATTAGCCTCAACAGCCTCAATGATCTGGCCAACAGTATTGTTGCCGACATAACCCGCATGGTGGTGCAACAATCGATCACGGGGCCTCTATCGAAATGGATGGGCAGCAGCATGGAGAGCGGCGGGTTTTTGGACAGCGTGTTCAGCTCGATCTTCCATGAAGGCGGCACAGCTGGTGAAACCGCCCCCTCTCGGCAAGTTCCGGCCTATGTGTTCGCTGGCGCGCCGCGTTACCACGGCGGTGGCATTGCAGGACTGAAGCCCAACGAAGTTCCGGCGATTCTTGAGCGCGGCGAAACCGTGACCCCCAAAAACAAGCGCGGCGCACGTTCAAGTGTGAATGTCGTCATGAACATTACAACGCAGGATGCAAACTCTTTCCGCGCCAGCCAAGGTCAGATCGCCGCCAAAGCCGCACGAGGCATCAGCCGGGCCAAGCGGAATATGTAGCTTATCAAGACCTTGGAATAGTTCGTTTTTATGTTGACCCAAGAAGGACTTACCTTCATTCTGGGCGCATGAAGGCAAGTTTCATACGCTTGCCTTCTGAGGATTCAAACCTCCGTGAGCGGTATGACATCATCCGTTAAGGATGTCGCCTTTCGGCTATGACGCCGGGGGGCGATACTGTATGTCCAAGCCGTAAGGCTAAAGAGTATCGCACCGATCTCACGTCGGTTTGAACCTCCGGCGACCAGCGGAATTTGCCGCTGGTCGATAAAATCAAACCGAAGGGAAACACCGATGAACGACATCTCCACTTGGCAACTTTGTTCGGACTTTTTGAAAGCCTATTTGGGCGATCCGATCATATTGACGCTTTTACTTCTCCTGATTATGGGCGTAGGCGTGAGCCTGCGCTTTAAGAAAATCGAAAAGAAACTGCTGCCAAATCGTAAGGCACCATAACTGAACGAACATATTTGTTTTTTTTAAAAGAGGAGTGCAAAATATGCGCTTGAATTTTCTTGATGCTGATGTTTCTGCCCCTTGTCAACGCATGTCGCTTGCTATCGCAAGCATTATTCGAGCAAAAGGTTCCTGCCGACGAAGCGACCTACAGGATAATAATTTTTCGGCAGAAGAGATTCGCTCTTGCTGGAACATTGCATACGGGCTTGCTCATGTTGAATTAATGGGAAGCCGTAATGATATAGTTTTTCATTGAGTTCCTTTGAAAAGGCACGCCAAAAGGAACTGTTGCCTTCATAGTCCCGCATGGTCTTATATGAGGGCAACAACAAAGAGAGCGGGTCGTGTCCTCGCGGCCACGCTCTTTCTTTGAAAGAGAGTTTGATATGTCCTTGATCCACTGGAACAACGATTTGAGCGTCGGCATCCCCTCTATCGATGCGCAGCACAAAAAGCTCTTGGATTTACTCAACGAGCTGCACGGTGCGACCTATCAGGGAAAAGGACAGGAGGTCGTTGGCAACACGTTGGCCGGACTTATCAGCTACACGGTTGAACATTTTCAGTATGAAGAGAAGCTGTTCAAAGAAACAGGCTATCCCGAAGCGGAAGCACACGCAGCCGAGCATGTTATCCTGACCAAGAAAGTCATGGACATTCACGAGAAATTCAAAAGCGGCATCACAACAGCGTTGACGCAAGAAGTCCTCCTGTTCTTGGTCAATTGGCTTATGGACCACACGATGGACAGCGACAAAAAATACAGCGCGCATTTAATCGCCGCTGGGGTTCAATAGCCCCCTATATCCAAGGATAAACCATGACCTTTCACGAAGTCCGCTTTCCGGACGACATCGCCTATGGGGCAACGGGTGGGCCTGCCTATTCGACTTCTGTTGTCGCAACGGCATCGGGGTACGAGCAACGAAATATGAACTGGTCGGCTGCGCGCGGGGCTTGGGATGTGTCATCCGGCCTCAAGAAACCAAGCCAGCTTGATCTATTGATCGCTTTTTTCCGTGCGCGTAAGGGCAAGGCTTATGGCTTTCGCTTCAAGGACTGGACGGATTACAAGGCCACGGACCAATTGCTTGGCACGGGCAATGGGGCAAACAAAGTCTTTCAGCTTGTCAAAATCTATGCCTCCGGCGCAGGAAGCGAGACGCGCACGATCACAAAGCCTGTGTTGGGAACGGTGAAGCCTTATCTTGCGGGCGTTTTGCAAGCCTCCGGCTGGTCGATCAACACAGCGACAGGTGTTCTGACTTTTTCCACCGCGCCCGCGCAAGGTGTGGCGGTCACGGCGGATTTTGAGTTTGACGTGCCTGTGCGCTTCGACACAGACAGCATGGAAGCGACGATTGAGAACTTTAACATCAATGAATGGTCGTCCATTCCTATTGTAGAAATCCGCGTATAGCCCATGAAAACAGCCTCAACCCAACTTGCCGCGCATATTGCGGGCGAGACCACCAGCCTTGCGACCTGTTGGAAGGTCACGCGCAAGGACGGGGCCGTGTTTGGCTTCACGGATTTTGATCGGGATCTCACGATTGACACTGTGGTTTATCAGGCTCGGACGGGCTATACGCGCTCGGCCATCCAGACGATTTCTGATTTGTCGGTGGATAATCTCGATATTGAAAGCGCGTTTGATAGCGAGGCCATAACAGCCGCCGACTTGCGCTCCGGCTTTTGGGATAATGCCGAAGTGCTGATCTTTCTGGTCAACTGGAACGCGCTCTCGCAAGGCAAGATTATCTTGAAGCGTGGCACCATCGGCCAGGTGGAGATGAAGGATACTTTCTTTAAGGCTGAACTGCGCGGCCTCACACAAGCCCTCGCGCAAAATATCGGGGAGCTTTATACGCCCAACTGCCGCGCCGATCTGGGTGATAGCCGCTGCAAGATTGATCTGGCGGCTTTGACAATTTCTGGAACAGTCACGGTCGCGACGGATCGGTATGGTTTCACCGACACAGCCAGAACCGAAGCCGATGACTATTGGAGCGGTGGCCTTGTCACATGGACAAGCGGCGCGAACACAGGGCGTAAGATGGAAGTCCGCAGTTTCACGGCTGGGTTCTTTGAATTGTTCCTGCCCATGCCTTCAGAAATAGCGGTGGGTGACGGGTATGCCGTTCAGCCCGGATGCGATAAGGCATTTTCGACTTGCTGCGGGCGTTACGACAACGCCGTAAACTTTCGCGGCGAACCCCACGTCCCCGGCACGGACGCTGTTTTGAGTTATCCTGATGGAAAATAACCCCTCCCGTATGGACGTGTTGGCAGAAGCCCGCGCATGGCTCAACACACCGTTTCATCACCAAGCCTCGGTCAAGAGGGCTGGCTGCGATTGCATCGGCCTGATCAAAGGCGTCGGCGTTGCGCTGGGGCTGGTGGATTATGATCCGTCCTCACCACAGGCACAGGCCTTCGCCAATTATTCCATGCTGCCCAACAGCCGCCGCATGCGCGAAGGACTGGCAACATGGCTGGTTGAAATCCCCGTGGCCGAAGCGACGTTGGCGGACATCTTGTTTATGGCGTGGGGCCGCGAACCGCAGCATGTCGCGCTGATAACGGACAAAGGTATCATCCACAGCTATTCCGGCGTCGGCAAAGTGGTCGAGCATGCGCTGGACGAAAGCTGGCGGTGTCGGATTGTCGCGGCTTACCGTTATCCTGTTTTCTGCAAAAGCGAATAAATGGCCGTTCTTGCTCTTGGTCTTGTTGGCGCAGGGTTGACTTCCGCCATCGGGATCGGTGCGTCTATCGGCTGGATGGGCGGTGTCGTTCTCGGCAACCTTTTGTTCGGGGGCAGCAAAGGATCGAACACTGAGGGGTCACGCCTTAGCGATCTATCGGTTCAGACGTCCACTTATGGCGGCACGATCCAACTTGTTTACGGCACCATGCGCGTGTCCGGCAATGTGATCTGGTCAACGCCCCTCAAAGAAACACGGCACGTCTCCCGCCAAAGCGGCGGCAAAGGCGGCGGCGGCAGCGCGACCAGCACAACCTATACCTATTCGGTTTCGTTCGCCGTTGGCCTGTGCGCGGGGCCTGTCTCGACCATCCGGCGCGTGTGGGCAGATACCAAGCTGATTTACGATGCAACAGCCAGCAACACCCAAGCGACCGAGAAATATCCGGGCGTGATCCGTATTCATACGGGCACAGAGAATCAACAACCCGACAGCACGATGGAAATGCACCTTGGCGCGGGCAACGTGCCTGCCTATCGTGGGCTTTGCTATTTGTCCTTCACGGATTTGCAATTGGCCGACTTCGCCAATCGCATCCCCAATATCAGCGCCGAGGTCGTAGCCTCCGGCGCAATGGATTGCGACGCTTTCGTGATGACGAAGGTTTCCGGCATGTTTCGTGAAGGCGGCGTGATTAATCCCGCACACGGAACTTTGATTGGCACGTCGGCTGACCGCATCTTTCGCTATGATCTTGTGAGTGGAACCTTGGCGCTTAATGCGCCGCTTGTTGATGACGTTTATGGCGATTTGCGCGGGCTGGACAGCGAAGGTTATCTCTATCACGCGACAAACGCTTATGGCGTCGGGATGCACCTTTGCAAAAGAAACCCCGACACTTTGGCTGTGGTGGCCAAAACGACGAAGCGTGTGGACTTCAGCGTTAGCGGCTTTGTGTTGGGCGACAAGATTTTTGTGCATCGTTCGCGCAAGATTTATGATCTCGACTTTGGATTGATTGCAGACCTATCCGAATGGTTCCCAAGCGCGAACGAAGCGCCCATGTGCGCCGATCCTGATGGGCGCTATTGGCAAGCGGCATCCGACAAAATCCGGCGCGTGGAAGTGGACATTCTGGGTAATGGCGACGTAGCCGAATGGGACGTAGCGGCTTGGACGGGCGGCCAGCGTCCCAATATCATCTTTTGGGACGACACAACGGGTCATTTGTATTTTAAGGTCAATATGCTCCACCGGATCGTCAAGTGGCATCCCGATAATGGGTTTGTCGCTTATGTGGATGGCGTTTCGTTTGCGGTAGGTTACACGCTCCAAGATGACTATACCTTTCCGCAAAAGGGGCGGCTCTGGGCGACGAATGACACAACCGCGACGCTGGTTGATCTTGTTTCGATGCGGGTTGAAAAAACCATTGATCTTTTGCCGTACCTCCCAACCCACGCGACGCATTTTTGTGGCTGCTATGAGAAGTTCACGCATAGTGCCATCATCATGACAGGCGATGGTGAGGTTAAATATCCTCTTGAGCGTTATGGCTCGGATCAAGTCGCCTTGGCCTCCGTTATCACTGATCTTTGCTTGCGGGCGGGCCTCAAACAAACCGACATTTTGACAAGTGAGATTGATCAATCCATGCGCGGCTATGTCATGAACCGCCGCTCTTCCATGCGCGACGTGTTGGAACCGCTTTTAGGGACGTTCTTTATTGACGCGGTGGAAACGGACGGGGTTCTACATTTTATCCCGCGTGGGCAAGAAACGGTGGCCGTGATCCCTTACGACGACCTTGGCGCGGTGGAAGGGGAGGCCGAAGAAAACCCCGTCCGACTCACGGAAACAAGGGATCAGGAGCTTGAGCTTCCCCTTCGTATTGATCTGACCCATTACGATCCTGACCGCGATTATCAAAGCAACACGCAAAACGCGGCGCGCAACAGCAACGCCGTCACGACCAAAGACCAGCAGACGGTGGAACTGTCCATCGTTCTATCCGCCGACGAAGCCGCTCAAGTGGCTGAAAAGACTCTGACAAACGCATGGATCGGACGGACAACGGCCAACTTCAACCTTCCTCCGAAGTGGCTGCGACTAAATCCGACCGATGTGATCGAGCTGGCACTGAAGGACGCGGCGCTCAAGCTACGCCTGACGCAAGTGGATTTTGGCGGCAACAATATCGTGGCTTGCCAAGCCGTCTTTGAAGACGAGATTGCCTATAGCTCTTCGGCCAAGGGCGCGGAAGCGGCCTTGCCCTCCGTCCTTATCCCCATCGCAACGCCGATTGCCGCGCTTGTTTTGGATCTTCCCATGTTGCGCGATGGCGACGATGGGCTGGGGCTTTACTATGCCTTCGGGATCAAGGATGCGGGCGGTGCAAGCCTTTACCGCTCCCCCGATGGAGTGACATGGGACATTATCGGCACGGGTTCTGAAATCCCGACCTATGGCTGGGCATCAAGCGTTCTAGCCGCGCCACTTAGCCCGTGGTCGTGGGATGAAACGAACAAGATTCAAATCTCGCTTTCAAGCGGGGCACTGGATAGCAAGACGGCGCTGGAGGTTCTGAATTGGGCCAATGTCGCTTTGCTCGGCAATGAGATCATTCAATGGCGCAATGCGACCCTGCTGGCCGCAAACCTTTATGAGTTATCCGGCCTCCTGCGCGGGCGGCGTGGTACGGAAGGATCGGTTGGCACCCATGCGATTGGTGACAAGTTCGTGGTTCTGGCCGCAGGCAGTCTTTACCGCATGGCAATGGCTTCAACCCAAATCGGCCAGACAGCCTATTACAAAGCCTTGCCGTCGGGCGGGGATTGGGACGATGCGGCACAAACAAGCCTCAAATACAACGCGGCCAGCTTGCGGTGTTTCTCGCCCGTTCACGTTAAAGGAAGCCGTGATGGTTTGGGCAACATAACCCTCACATGGGCGCGCCGGACACGGTGGCACGGCGAATGGCTGGACGAGATCGACATTCCGTTGTTCGAGGATAGCGAGGCTTACCAAATCGACATTTTGAAAAGCGGCGCAGTCGCCCGAACACTTGAGGCCAGCACTACGACGACAACCTATAGCGCCGCCGATCAAACAACCGATTTCGGCGCGGCGCAGAGCGTCTTGTCCATCGCCGTCTATCAAATCAACAGCACCATCGGGCGAGGCTATGCCGGAACCGCGATTGTTTGAGGAAAAGCCATGACCACAACCCCCAATCTTCTCATAGACCACATCGCCGCCAGCCAAGCTCAAAAGGAAGTCACGGCCAACACGGCCTTCGACGTTCTGGACAAGGCCTTGTGCCAATTTACGAGCATCGCGCTGACGGACGCCAATCTGACGCTGACCGACGCGCAAATGATCGGCAATATGGCGTTAAAGTTTACGGGGACATTGACGGCGGCGCGAACGGTCACGGTTCCGGCGCGCGCGAAGTTTCTTTATGTCGAGAACGGAACCACGGGCGGCTATGCGCTCTCGGTCAAAACGCCATCCGGCACGGCCATCTCTCTAGGGAGCGGCGAAAGGAAGCTCCTTTATTGCAACGGCAGCGACTTCACGATTGCTGCCGAGGCCGGAGCCGCGCCCTATGATATTGGCGGCTCTTTTGTCGGCAAGCCCAGCGCGGGAACCATCATTATGCGCTTTCCCATGCCGCGCGCCGTCCGCTTTCTCTCCGGCATGGCGCTCAGCAAGGGCGTAGCAGCGACAGCCGCAACGGCTGCCGTGTCTTTCTCTCTCCGCAAAAACGGGATTGAGTTCGCCACCATGAACTTCGCTGCATCCGCCACAAGCGCGATATTCATTTGCACTGCCACGACCGACTTTGTGGCTGGGGACATCCTGACGCTTGTGGCTCCGGCCACCCCTGACGACACGCTTTCGGACATCGGCTTCGCCTTCGCGGGCCTTCGTATTTAAGGAGAACAATCTATGGCCTTACGCTTTCTCGACGGGTTCGATCATTACACCACGGCGGCATCATTCGGTTACAAATATAACACCTATACAATCTCAGCAGTGCCAACCGCAGGGCGGCGCAGCGGGAGCAACGCCGCAAGACTTGGAAACTATGGCGGCGACTACATTATGAAAACGTTAGACGATCAAACGACATGGATCGTTGGATTTGCCTATAAGCGCGAAGCTGCCGGAAATTCAGAGCTACCCCTTGTTCAGCTTAGGGACAGCTCAGGATCCATACAAATTGGCCTTTATATGCATTGCATCGATGGTCTTTTAAGGCTCTGGCGAGGAGATATGTCGACCTTGCTTGCAACGTCATCTTCGGCCATTCCGCTCAACACTTGGTGCTACATCGAACTAAAAACATTCATCAACGATACGACCGGAACGCTTGAACTTCGTGTTAATGGCACGACCGTCGCGACCTACACGGGCGACACCAAACAATCGTCCTCGCTCAACACAGCTCGCACAATCCGTCTTGCTGGTGGGGTTTATTCAAACGCCTATGGCTATATCGACGATCTCTATGTTTGCGACGGCACAGGCACGACCAATATCGACTTCCTCGGCGATTGTCGCGTGGACACGCTTTATCCGAACGGGGTCGGCAACAGTGCCCAGTTCACGCCGACAGGCAGCGCGACCAACTGGGAAAACGTGGATGAAATCCCGTCGGACGAAGACACAAGCTATAACGCCAGCGGCACAGCGGGAGCCATAGACAGCTTTGCCTTCACGGACGCGACGATCTTGAACGCCTCGGTCTTCGGCGTACAGGCGAACATTCTGGCAAGAAAAGACGATGCGGGATCTCGGACGCTTCGAGCCATAGCGCGTGTCAACAGCACGAACTACGAAGGGAGCGACCAATCCCTTGGAGACACCTATCTCAATCAACAACAAATCTGGGCGCTCAATCCGGCCACGTCCGCAAGCTGGACGGAAGCCGACATTAACGCCGCAGAGTTTGGTTACAAGGTGCAAGCCTAATGTTGCGCGTAACGCAAAACGCCATCGAAGTCGTTCGCAAACCGACGACAGCCGATCTGCGCATCACGGCCTACGCGGCGGAAGTTCTGCGCCGCCCAGCCGCGCCCCACGTTTGCGCCAGCCAGATCGCCGTCGAAATCCTGCGTGCCAATGCAGCCATCCCTTCCGGCAATAGCCAACAGCCCCTCATCATTATCGTCGCGGGATAAGCCCATGACAAAAACCCAAGCGCAACCCGTTTTCGAAGAACGGGAACAGGAGAACACGCCCATGAGTCCGAACGAGCAGATCGAATACTTCCGTAGCATCGGGCGGCTGGAAGCGCAAGTCGCCAGCCTTATCGCTGCCGTGTCCGAACTCAAAACCAAGGTGGATGGAATCGATACGCGCCTCGATCAACTCGACCGCTTGGCGAACCGCTGGAAAGGCGGCTTCGCCGTCATCCTGACGCTGGGCGCGGTGAGCGGCTTTGTTCTCGATAACGTCATCCGCTGGCTTATGTCGCGTCCATCTTAACAGCTTGTAAACACGACCAAAAACAGCCTCAAAGACCTCGTATCTTATTGATATTGCTGGCTCTTTATGCTATAATGATCGGATAATAAAGCGGCGGTTTTTTCAACTTATGGAGGCAAAGATGGAAAGCAGAATTTACAAAAACCCCAGCACCTATGACATCAAAAACAAGGGGTGTGGTTCTGAAGAGATTGAAGTCCTTTGCGACATTTTTGAAAGCCTGATGATGCAGCAAACAGGCAAAATGCTTCGCAAGGCGGTCTATAATCTCAAAGATTTTGAAAGTGCCGAGCAATTAGAAATCGACGCATTCACCCTGACGTTAGAGCGTCACGATCATCCAGACCAAGATGAATGGCAAGGTCTTTTTGAGGCCAACAACCGCACCCTAGAGGTCTGGGGAACGGTAGAAGAAACCTAATCCGCCACTTTGTATGTAAAGAGTGGGCGGAAAGCCCTATCGAATTTTTCCAGCTTATCTTGCATCCATGCGAATTGTTCCGGCCATGCCTTTTCGTCATTCGGGTCAACGGACGTATAAAGTTGAACACGTGAAGACTTATTGTCCGGCATCTCGCGCCATTCCATTTCCTCCCCGACAATCGCCTCGATAGTTTCTTTTTGTTTTATAAGCTCTGCAAAAAGTTCCTTCGCGTTATCTGAATTAATGGTTAGGCCAACGCCGATTCTGTTGTCCTTTGCAATAAGAAGGGCTGATGTGTGGGCACGGCTTGTCCCAATTCCGAAACTGTACCAGTGATCCCGCGACGGTTTTTGTGGACGCAGTTTGCTCTTTTGCTGATGCAAAAAGGCGCGGAAGGCCGTCCAGTATTTTAAGCGAAGGTTCTGTGTTGGCGTAGCGTCCTCGGATATGGCCTCGGCGGCATGCCGCACTGTGTTTTCCCAATCATTGGGTTCGCAGATAACATTAAAACGCGGGGCGGCAGGAGAGTCGCCTATTTTCCAAAGTTCAATCTCCAACCCAAAGAAACGAACAGAGCTGTCCGTCATCTGATTGAGCCAATCCAAAGCGGCACGATGCTCCTCGCTAAAGTCAGCCGAGATCCAAACGATTGTTTGCGCCTTTAATCCGGCGGCATAGGTCAAGAGCTGGCCCAGATGTTTGTGATCAGTTTTTTCGATCTGGTTTTCGATCACAACCCAGCTGTCTTTCTCGGCTGTGTTCTTACACAAAAGATCGGCGCGGAACGGCCCAACGTCTTTCTCTTGGGCTTCAAGTTCCAGCTCCATTCCAAGAGTATCGCCCAAAATTTCGAGATTCTCCGGCTGCGCCAACCAAGGCGTGAAGTGCCGATCTTCGCTTGTCCAAATTGACCGCAGATCAACGCTCTCGATACGACCCAGCTTTTCCATTTTTCAGCCTTTAACAACAGGAGGTTAACCTATGACGAATCAAGAAAAACTATCACGAGGCATCCGTAACAACAACCCCGGCAACCTACGCCGGACGGATGATCCGTGGCAGGGCTTGGCCAAGACCCAAACGGATACGGCCTTTTTCGTGTTTCAAACCCCAATTTATGGCATCCGCGCGTTGGCTCGGACGCTTATCAAATATCAGGACAAGCATGGTCTGAAAAGCATTCGCCAGATCATCGGTCGGTGGGCACCCAGCACTGAAAACGATACCGTGGCCTATATTAAGGCCGTTTCTGAAGAGGCCTGTTTTGCGCCGGACGTTGTGCTGGATATGCACAAATACGAACATCTGAAAGCAGTCGTCACGGCCATCATCCACCATGAAAACGGGCAACAGCCTTACACAGCCGCGCAAATTGACAAGGCGTTGGTTCTGGCTGGCATAGAGCCTCCGACCAAGAGCCTACAGCAAACGCGCACAGTCAAGGGCGGACAAGCGGCTACGGCGGCAACGGTGGGGCTTGGAGCCATCGAGGCCGTTAATAGCGCCATCACCCCAGCTCGCGACAGCCTTCAAATGCTGGTTCCTTATTTGGACATCGCTAAGTGGCTTTTGCTGGCCGTCACACTCATCGGTGTTGGAGCCATGATCTGGGCGCGGATCGACGACCACAGGAAAGGGCTGCGCTAATGTGGACGCTCCTGACAAGCTGGTTATCCAGCAATCTCATTAAAATCATTGGTTGGGGCGCATTAGCCCTGTCCGTCCTCGCCATTCTGCTCGGCGCAAAGCAATCAGGCCGCACAGCCGAACGCTATGACCAACTCAAAAAAATAGTAGAGGTAAAAGATGCTCAACTTCGTGCAACGATGGACGCTCCTCGCACTCGCGCTGACCTTGCTAAACGCCTGCATGATGGGAAGCTCTAACGCACCTTCCGCCTGTCCACCGATCAAGGAATACAGCAGAGCGTTTCAAAACAGGCTGGCGGCAGAAATTGAGGCCGCACCTGAGGATGCAGCGTTCGCGGAAGCATTAAAAGATTATGCTGTGCTTCGTGATCAAGTTCGTGCCTGCAGATGACAATGCGAATTTTGTTTTTCTGAATTGAGAAAAAATAACGGCGGTCATATATTACTTTGAAACTAACAAAGGAATCCCTCATGCAAAGCGAGCAAATGAAACGCAAACAAGTATCGGAGTACGACATCGTCTCTATGCGTGCTCAAGCCATAGGATTTAGGATAAAGGCTGAAAGTCCTGAAAATGCCCTTAAAAGGCTTCAGGCACGGAATAAAACGCATCTCACGCCTGACGTGCCGGAAAACGCAAGAGTCATCACCTCCACATGGCCTGATCCAAGCGAACACGGCGAAGCATGGCTTATCCGTGGCGGCGATCTTCCCCAAGACCCGACTGGAAAAACCGTCCTTGCATGGGACGGCGAAAAGATCGTAAGGCAAGAATTGCCTGAAGGCTTTACAGAAGCCCTTCTTTTTGGGGATTAGATTCAAGTCACCGAGTTACATAAAATCAAGATTATCCCAAGAACCGCGCCGTCTTCTGTGTCCCCCTCTGAGGATAGGCTCATATTCAGAAAAGGACGAAGGAAAGATAGGCATAAAGAAACACATCGACGAACCGCCGCCACCCGCGCTGCCGCCCGAACCTACGCTCATGCTCGTAACTTGGGCGGCTGCTATTGTAAAATCCTCTCTTTTCTCTTCTTGCTTCGTTTCAGAAGAAGCAGAAGCCGAGGATGTTTCAACTTCAGCGGTAGATCTGGAACTATCGTCAACAGTTTGCTGCACGGCCTGTTGAACGGCAGGCTCTTCCTCCTGGTCTGATGATTTGCCCGCATTCTGCGATCCGGAAGGTGCTTCCTCCTCATCAGCCTGACTCTCAACCGTTTCGAGAACTTCGTTCTTGTCAGAAGATACGGGGGGATCGCCTTGCGTCGCAAGTTCGGCGGATTCCTCTTGAGAACTTTGCCCCATTGCCATGTTATCTTCCAATTGTACGGCAGCATCAGTGCCTTCTTCATAACCTGCATCAGCGGCCAAGTTTGTCTGCTTATCCCCAGAAAGAGCCTGATCTGCGACGTTGTTTTCTTGGGCTTCCTCAACTGTCGTCACAGAAGCGTTTTGTCCAACCGTATCGGATAAATTAGCTGTTTCATCCGCTTGCTCAACCGCGTCCGTAGCTTGGGCCATTTCCGCTGTTTGTTGTTGAATGTTATCTTCCGAGGCTACATGTTCTGCTGTTTCATTCCCATCGAGCGCGGGTTCGGTTTGGGCAGCATCGGTGGCCGAATGGGCAATCTCCGCCTTTAATTCTGCGATTTCGGCTTGATGGCTTTCGTAGGTTCTTTCATAAGTCGCCGCCTCATTAGGGGACAGCTCTTCCATTCCATCTTTCAGAAGCTGGGAGGAGTATTCCAGTTGCTCAAGCTTTTTTTCTGCGGCGGTCTTCTCGGTGTTCTCGTCCAAAGCAAAAAAATCTGCTTTATCTTGAAGCGAAGATTCGTTTTGCTCAGCTTGAGCCACATCCTCTGTGGCAGCGATTTCCTGAACATCGTTTTGAAGCGCTTTCTCGGCTTCAGTTCCTTCCGCTGTGGCAAGAGCGGCTTCTTCCACCAACTGAGGCTTCTCGCTCGTTTGTTCCGTTTGGCTTGCCGTGATTTCCTTCGCGGCAGCAACCTCTTCAGTATCCAAATTTTGAGCCGTTGCATCTTCGGCAAGTGCGGCTTTTTCTTCTTCCGTCAGTTGGGCTTCCTCGTTCGCCTGTTCTGCCTGTTTGGCCGTAAGCTCCTGCGCGGCAGCTTTTTCCTCCGCCTCAATGGTTTCGGGCGTTGCCTCTTCTGTAAGTTCGGCTCTTGCTTTTTGAGCTTCCGCCGCTTTTTCTTCAGCAACGGCTTCGGCCTGCTGGGCTTCTTCCGTTTTTAGCGCGGCATCCTCTTTGGCCTCTACCGCTTCTTCGGCCTTTTGTTTGGCAACCTCTTTGGCCTCTTTAGCTTCCTCGGCCTTTTGGTCAGCCTCAGCTCTAGCTTCTTCTGCTTCTGTCGTTTTCTGTTTTGCTTCCTCTTGCGCCTGCAGAAACTCTTTGGTTTCTTGCTCTTCTTCAGTCGCCTGTTTGACGACTTCTTCCGCCTTTTGGGCTTCTTCCTCTTTTTCTAGGGCAATCTCCTCAGCCTTTTCCGCTTCCTTGGCTTTCTGTTGCGCTATTTCTTCGGCCTCAAGGGCTTCTTCTTCCTTCTTCTCCGCAAGCGCTTCGGCTTTTTGCGCCTCTTGCGATTTTTGCTGCGATTCCTGTTCCGCTAGTTCGGCCACTTCTTCCTTTTGCTGGACGGCTTCTTCGGCTTTTTTAGCTTCCTCGGCCTGTTGCGCTTCTTCTTGGGCGCGTTGTTCCTCAAGCGCCTTTTGTTCTTCTTCCTGACGGCGGGCTTCTTCCTCTTTGAGGGCTGCTTCAGCCGCAAGCGCAGCGGCTTCGGCCTGCTGTTGTTCAGGCAAAATGGTTTCGACGATCTCTTGGGCCGCTTCGGCCTCGGCGGCGGTGCGGGCGATCTCCGCATTTAATTCCGCAATCTCAGCTTGATTCTTCTCGCAAACCCTTTCGTTAACCGCCGCCTCGTTAGGGGGCAGGTCTTCCATTTGGTCTTTCAAGAGCTGGGTGGAATATTCCAATCGCTCAATTCTCTCCGCCGCAGCCGCCGCTGTTTGCTCGGCAATCTGTGCCTTTTCATCGGCAAGAGCTTGGGCTTGCTCCAGTTCGGTTGTCTTCTGATCCGCCAAGGCGCGGGCTTCAGCGGCTTCTTGGTTTAGAACCTCTAATCTGTTTTCAGCTTCTTGTTGTTTTTCTAAAGCGTGCTTTTCTTTTTCTAATCTTACAGCTTCTTTTGCCTCCTCAACTAGTTCATGTATTTTTTTGTTGGCATCAGGTGTCCCTATCTCAAGTGCTGCTCCTTCGAGATGCGCCTCAAGTATCCTTTTCTTGCTAGATTCGTCTAAACACACGTCTTGATCTACAATATCTGCACCAACCTGATGCAGATAGTTGCTGACCACACCATTTATTTCGAGTTCTTTCTCCTGTTCCGGCGTGAATTGTGGGGCAGGGTATCCATTCTTTTCAGCGTCCTCATTTGCTGCACGTTCAATTTCTTGAGTTTTCTCGTAGATATAGTGAGTCATCTTGCCGTACTCCACCATATCTTCTTGCTCAAATCTAAACTCAGCAACGTGGCCGTTGCTGAGCCGGATCGTCATATTTACATCACGAAAGCCACTTTCGGTTGGGGTGGCAAAACGGTCTTTCAAGCTTGTGACATCATATTCGTCGGACATTTTTTGGGCATAGTCGCGGACGATTTGAACTTCCTCTAACGGACCAACAATTATTCTGCCGCGGATGATGTCAGTTATACGAGAACAAACCCCCTCGTAGTCTCCTTCAACCTTTTCTATGATGCGATTTTCGGCTTTCTCATTTATTTCTACAGTTGCGCTGTTAAAAAGATCTGGGTGAGCCTCCTTAAGATCTGAAAAGATGTTATGCACAACTTCTTGAAACTCAGGAAGAGCTTCCTTTCCTTGAGCAATTAATTCTTGCAGGCTAAAATTGGGGTTCTGCTTATAATAGTCCGCCATTTTGTCCTCAGCTTAAATTCAAATCACACTATATAAACTTAATCATTTTTAAATTCAGATCTTGGAAGATGCTTGCGTCTGTTCGACATGTAATCACGAACAAGATCCACGAATTCTTCTTTTGTAACAGATGTCACATCATCCTCTTTCCGGATCACAGACAGCATATGAATGTTAGGCATCAGAACCCCGTCTTTCTTGTGATCTGGGCACTCAGCAAATATTTTTAATTTACGTTTATTGATTGTAACTCTAACGGGTATGATGGACCCCACACAGTAATATTTGTAATTTCCATCGGCTTCCGGTGAAGGGGAGATATAGGGTTTTTCTTCAGTCATTGTCTTCTACCTTTCTGGTTATTGCATTCGAGTTTCCGAAAGCCGAGTTTATTTCACAGCACGCCAATGTGTACAACGAATGTCATCTCTTATTTTTACAACTATCTTTTTCTTTTCCGGCGTCAGCTCTTTGCCAAGATTGTTGCTTTCAAGGTCTTGCGCGATTTCATGAGGTAAACTCGTCAGTTTTCGTGCGGACATCATTTTTGTATATTCGATGCGAAATTCTGCTACATGCCCATTTTTCAATTTCACGTTCGTCAATACATCGCGATAAAGGTCATTCGCTGGCGTCTCAAAGCGATTCCTAATCCTTACAAGATTAAGAGCCTCTGCATATTTTTTGATGTATTCTATGGCAAGGCCAACTTCTTCAGCTGTGTTCACAACGATCCAACCACAGCATAGGTTTACGGCTCTCCACAGCTTTCCATCGTAGTCCCTTCGAAGTTTTGCCTCAGCTTTGCCTTTGTCCTTTAAGTTGGCCGTCTCAAATCTGGCGTCTTCAAACTTGCCTGGAAATTTTGTTCGAAGATCATCCAGAACATTGTCACCAAACTGACTCAGAAGCGGGGTGGACTCGACGGCTTTAGCATACAACTCATCAAAATTTAGTTCTCGATTCTGAAAACAAGCGCTGTCCTCAACGCGAGGGGTGTTTGACAAAGCCATTCTTTTGCAATAGGTGGCGTACCCCTCACAAAATCCGATAAAGTCCTCTTTTGTAATCTCATCAGCATATTCCTCCTTAAATATCATTGAGAGCATAGAATTGTTGACCTTCATTTGTCCCGGCATGCCATCGTTCGGCATTTCCGCAAGACACTCATGTTTGTTCTCATCAAGTTTAACCCGAACAGGCATATCTCCTGCGACCAGATAATACTTGTAATCTCCATCGGCTTCCGGTGGAGGGGCGATATAGTTCTTTTCTTCTGTCATTTTTCCATTCCTCACTTCGGCGGCGCGATTGCTTTTAGCTCAGGGCGCTGCCTTGGCAGTTTTGGCGGAACCAGCGGCCCGCGTATTCTTAGTCTTTCGCTTTGCGCGTCGAAAGCGCGTTCCATGTCCTCCATGTCCCTGATCGCACGGGCGTGGGCCCGATGGTGCGCGGCGGCGCGGGCCTCGTCCAAACGTCTAGCAAAGCCCTCGAAGCTTACCTGCGCTTCGTTGAGGCGCATGACCTGTCCGTTGAACTGCCTTATCTTGCCGATGGTACCCATCACGTTCTGCTGACCTTCACGGATCTGCTTGCGCAAAAGCTGATGATAGGAGTCTTCATCCTCACGAAGACCCGTGACGTATCCCCGGACAAGGCCGTCGAACTTTTCGAGGTGTGGGTCTTTCACCGACTCCAGCGCGGCATCCATCAGCATAACGTCTTTGCGATCACGCCGCTTTTTGGAAGGTGCCAGTTCGGCACGACGCGACACGGCGTCGCCAACCGTCTTGATGTCGTCCGGCAGATCATATCCGGTCAAGGGCGTGTCAAAATAGGCCTCCAGCTCCTTGCGCGTTTCCACGCCCTTTTCAGGGAGAACGGCAAGTTCTTGCGAGACTTCTGGGGCCAACACCTCGGCCTCGAACATCTCCGGCATCGGAGCCGTGCGACTTGTTAAAGCGCGTGGTGGTGGCGGGCCAAGTTTGGTGGGCGTGACCAAAGGGGGCTGGACAAGATAATCGCCTCTGTCGAAGTCAAAGAACTTCTCGCGGACTCTCCCATATTTGCGCAATTTGTTGGCGTAGCGCACCCAATCCCCCGAAGACCAGCCACTTACGGCACCGCTTCGGATTTCTCCAAATAACTCACGGCTGGTTGCTAGATTGGCGCGGTGCTCTTCCAACAGTTCCGTCAATACCTCATGACTGTTAGCCAGAGCGGACTCCATCTTCCCGTTTCCGGTAACGAGTTCATGCTGCCGCTCGACGGTTTCGTTTATATACTCCTTGGTGGCATCGTGAGCTTCCATGACGGGATCAAGTTGATCCCTGACCATCTTCATGGCCGCACCGCGCATGTCCGTGTAGTCCTTCCAGCAAACAAACTTCTCGCGTACCAGTTTGTATCGCTGCCATGAGGCGGCGGCTATGCCCGTCAACATCAACGCGCCAAACGTGATTCCGGCAGCCATAATTGAACCGCCGACATAGCAAGTCGTAGCGACTCCGGCTGCGGTCGCGGCCTTGACGTATGGACTGCGGAAGAAACTGTTAAAGAAGCCGGGCTTTTCATTGAACTTGTCCAGCCGATACCGCGCTCCGAGATACCTTTCGCAGGTCTCTTTAACGCCTTGCCCCCATTCGGAAAGCTTCGCGGGAGCCGTCCACGCGACAGGATTCTTAGGCACCCAATTCAGCTTGCTTTCGTCCAAATTGAACCCCTCCAGATCAACGGGCGGCATCGGCTTCAGCCGTACAACCGTCTTCTTGGGCGGATCGGGGAAAGCAGGAGCTTCAGGTATAGGCGGGCCTTCCGCACGCTCCCTCAAAAACGGTATTTCATAGTATCGCGCCTGCTGGTCCAAAGTGCAATGGCTCTGCTTCCTGCCGCTGATAAAAAGGATCTGTTTTTCACCGGAAAAACAATCTTCTATCTGACGGGCATCCATTCCATCTATGACAATGGGCTGATAAGACAGGTTATAATTCGTGCTCCAACTCTCGTTGTTGTTGCGCCCCTTTTGCGTGGTTTCGCTTTCAGCGGTGCCTCCCCCCTTGGAATCGGTCTTGCCGGACTGGGTTGACTCACCTTGCGTGTCAGCCGTGCCGTGGGAGGTCGATGTCGAGCCACCCGATCCGGAACTTGATCCACCGGGACCGGACATGCTGCTCCAAAAGTTAGAAAGCGTTGTTACGATGGAGTTCGTTTTTTGGGCCGTCCTTCCGACAGAGTTTGAGACCGCGACTTGCCAAGTATTTTGGTCAACCGTTCCCTTGGCGACAGACTCTTGCTCCCCAACGCCGAGTTGGATTCCCTGTCCTTCGCTCACGGTCGGCACATAGACCATGTAGCGGCCAAGACGCTTGCTGATATATTCAATCGATTTGGGTTCGTGACTGCGAAGAAACTGGACGACTTCCGAAGACCCAAGAAAAGCGGCGGCTCGTTCTTCGCCGTAAACATCCCTCAGACTTGCGTAGTCCTGAAACAAGCTCCAAAAGATGATGCCTTTTTGGCGTACCGTTTGAGCGCCCGTCGCAATGGCCTGAAGATGCCCCAGTTGCGTTAACTCATCGATCATGAACAGGATGCGGTCTTCCTTCTTAAAGTCTTTTCCTCCATTGCCCGGATTAGGCGTGCCATCAATTGCGCTTTGCAAAATAAGACGAAGCCACGGCTGATAATTGATATACTCGTCAACGTTCGGCATGACGATGTAGATCGTCGTTTTTTTGCCACGCAGGTCCATCATGGAGAAGTCCGAGGAAACCATGTGCTGACCAAGACAATCATCAGCCATCCATTTGTCTAACCATTGGGAAGTCGCCGTGACGACGGAGCGCACGTTCTGGTCTCCGGGTTGGGCCGTGCTAAGATAATTTCCGAACTTATTCAGCAATCTTTGATGCGGGCCGCGCCACCCTGTTAGCTCTGCAATGTGTTTGTCCCACGCTTCCGACGGAAACTCGCTGAAGATTTTTGCCATATAAACAAAATTCTTGTGCTCATAGGGTATTGTGTCTGCCAGCTTCAGATAGACGATCATCGCCGCAATAAGACCGCTCGGATTTTCCCTAAAATAGGGATTTTGCTCCTTATGTCCCTGCGAATCTGATATGAGAGCAGATGACATTGTTAGAATGCGGCTATAAAAATCAGGCTCCTTTGGATCTAGATCGTCCATAGGATTGTAGTTGCTTGATCCCAATCCGATGATGTTCTGGGGATCAAAAATATAAATATCCTGCCCAAGAGTCCATTTGCGATGATTGTAAGTCCTCTTGAACGTAGCCCCGCCGATCTCAAGGGAAACAACGGAGCCTGCATAGGATAAAAGGTTAGACGTTGCCGAAGCGGCGGTCTTTCCCGATCCTGTATTGCCTATGACGTTCCCGTGCGTTTCAACATCCTGATAAATAGGCACGCCATTATACGCGCCGACAATGAGACCATGGGGATCAGCAAGACAATCCGATCCATTGTCCATGACGTTCTGGACGGAAATGAGTGCCTTGTTGTCGGCATGGTATTGAACGGGGGCTATATTGAAAGGCCGTTCAATTGCCCTGTCCAACTTCGTGAGGACTTGGAGTTCCTCTTTTTTCTTTTCCAAAACTGGGAGCATCGCTTTTTCCTCCTTTTACGGTGCAGGCGTGTTGTTAGGCTTGTTGCCAGAGGCAGCGTCTTTTCGTCTTTGAGCCAAGCTCACAACCGTCCCCATTAGGCCTGATTGATTTTTGTCATCCTCCTCAAATCTTTCACGGCGAGGATGAACGGCGTCTTTCACCATTTGTGCTCCCGTTTGTATGGCCGTCCCCATATTTTCTCCGGAGAAAAGAGTATCGATTTCGCACAAACGAGTTTTGACTTCCTGCGCGACGGGATTCTTTTTGCAGGCATTCGTCATGGCATCACGATAGCGGTGAACCATGTCGCCGACCGCGACTCTGGCGGCAGCTTCGCCACGCGAGGATTCCAGATCATGAACGAACAGTTCTTTAACCCGACGCTGCGCCGTTTCTTTCCGCCCTTTTCGGAAAGTCGAAGCTGCGTGCGCAATGACCGTCGCAACAACCAACTGAGAGGCAATGAGCCAAGCCCCCAGATAACCCGCTCCAAGTATCTGCCCCCACCATGTGGCGGGGCTTTCCGCATCTGTCTTCTTCTTGTTTGATGTCAGACTCGCTGCTGTTGCTTTGGCTTCGCCAAGAAGTTTTTCATCTTCGGGAATGGTCACGTTTATCAATTGTCGACCCTGTTCGTCGTTGCCTGTGTAGCCGTCGCCCAAGATGGGTTTTCCACCGATGCCGCCGTGATCAAGCGTGTCCCTGTCTCTTGCGAGTTTCTCGGTGAAGTGAATGGCTTGCGCCTCTGCCTTGGCCAAGCTCTCGTCAGCCGTATAGGATTGTGAGCGCAAACTCTGCGGTAACATGTTTGCAAAATGACCTTTGAAGTTCGGATTGTCCGCCGCGAGCATTGAAGCGCCGATACTTGCAGTAACCAGCAATCCTCCGAGAAACACTCGAAATCCTTTATGCTCGGACAAGCCAATGCCCGCCGCGAAAACGAGAGAGCCTCCCGCAAGAGCCGTAAACCACGGGTTGTTTTGCATAAGGCCATTTGCGGCACCACCGAAGATCGCGACGTCAATAGCGCCGCCAGCGATCAGGGCCACGACAGGAACCGTGCAGGTCAACAGACGGCTTCCCATCATATGCGCGCCGAGCTGCCACCAGCGTGCGCCGACTTCCGCCTTCGCCGCCCGGTATTGCGCCAAAACGGCTGAACCAGCCATATGTCCCAAACCTTCTGGAGATAATTTTCCTCCCTCGCGTTCGATGCGATATGCTTGGTCAATGGTCTCGGCAGGCTTGGATGGGCCATCGAAATCCGGCTTTTCGACTGTATTGAGCGTGCGTTCAGCAAAAGTGTGCTCCGCCTCCGGCGGCATCACCCCCGTTTCGTTTTCAGAGGCGGCTTTGCTTTCCGCTTTTTCCTGCTTTTTCCCCTGATCTTGTTCTTTATCTTTTTCCTGAACTATTGCTTCGCCTTCGCTCATTTTTAGCTCCTATTTGAATGTGTTTTGTCAGTATCTCTCGTTACGGAAATGCCTGTTTTTGCAGGACTTTTTTAGGCACCACTTTCTCGTCCGGAAGTTGCATAACTACCATAAAAGGGCAACCCAAACAACACAGAGATATGGTTAACACATTGATATAATGTGCATTTCTCTATTTTTGGGTAGGCCGTCTTTATCGAAAAACGCCATCCATTATACTCAAAACCGTTCTTTTCCATGAAGTTGCTCCTTTTCAATACTTCCCATATCGTTTTTTGCGCCTTCCTAAATTGGGAAGTCAGTTTTTCGCGTCCCGTCAAAAGAGAGAGCGAAGATTGTACTTTTCGCGCCCGAATTGGGCCGTTTCGGCCTGTTCATCCTTGATTTCCTCCGAAACCAGAACGCGATGAGCGGCCTCGACCAGCGAACGGACAAGATCGCCTTGGCCGCTGGGCGTATTGAGAAACGTTTCCTTATTCATGAAGCGGCGGTCGTCGCCGGATGCCTGACCCTCGCCGCACAAACGTCCGACAAAGACGATGGTTTGAGCGTTTTGGTTCTTGCGGCTCTTGGTCTTGATAACCGTCACGGGCTTCACGAGGCCGAGGGCCACGTTTGCCGCTTCAAACACTTCACGCCGCGATGCGGCTTCGGCATCGTCGTCGTCCCACTCCACGCAGCCACCGGGCAAGACGAAACGGTTCTTGCTTTTAATCAGCAACACGCGGTTCAAAGCGTCAAAGACGACGATTTTAACGTATCTGGGGTCGCTCTCGGCTTGCGCTTCAACCTGCATCTTGGCTTCAGGCATAACGCACCTCCCGTTCATAAGAGGAACAGATGCCATTCGCGCGACACTTAAGCTCGATGGCGGCCAGCGCGTTGGCAAAGTGCCAAAGGACGGTTATGTCCTGACGCGCAAAGCCCATCGTATGAAGATCCTGCTGTGTGCAATCGCCAGTTTCCAATGTCGCTCTGACGATGGCGTCAGCCATGCGCGCGACTGGCTCGAACCTCTTGTCTGTCGTGGTTGTAATTTGATCCACGATGCGACGTGGGGGGCTGGCTTTAGTCATGACCTTCCTCCCCGATTTCTGGGACAAAGGCCGTTACGCGAACTGCTCCAGCGTAAGAAAGGGCCTGCAATTTGCCAACCGCGTCCTTTCCATCAGGAACGGTGACAAGCGTTTCATAGTGGACGAACTGAATGCCATGGCGCAGAAGGATTTCGACAATTGCCGCAATTGTTTCCTTCTTCGGTACATAAATCCCGTGCTCAATGTTCTTGATCGTCTCCGCAGACGTTCCCGCCTTTTGAGCAAGCTCATTGCGCGACCAGTCCAATAATCCTCTGGCCGCCCGCAACTGTTCAGGAACGATTGAGTAGTCCTTAAATTGCGGCTGCAATGGTTCGTACTTGGTCATTGCTGCCTCCCAGTCGCCCGATCCGCCAATAGCTTCGTGATAAGCCTTAAAAACCTGCGCTCATCCTTGTCGGCTATATTGACGTAGGCGCGCAAAAGCTCTTGATTCTCGCGCCCGTTAAAAAGTGTCAGATCCATTTTGAATGTCTGTTTCCCGACACCTTTCTCTTCGGTGAGTTTCTCGATAAAGCGCGAGGCCGATACGCCCAAACATTCCGCCATGTGCATCAGTCGGCTGACGCTAACGCGGTTGTCACCACGCTCGTACTTTTGGATTTGTTGGAAGGTGAGCCCATTCATCGTTCCAAGTTTCTCTTGACTTATTCCGCAGGCAGTACGAGCTAACCGCAGAAGTTCGCCGAGCCGCAGATCAATTGGGTCGATGGATTTCTTTTCGAGAGAGGGTGTCATTGCCGGCCTCTCTTTGAAAAAGAAAGCGCGGCACCTATGCTTTCAAGGCAGTCCTGTTGAAACTCTGGGATGCTTTCCATGGCCGCTTTGACCGTGTTTTGAACCGTCCCGATTTCGGTGCGATAGTGAACAAGAAACTCTTCAGGCTCTAAAAAGAGCCGCGCAAATCTAGTGCGCATGGGGTCTTGACGCGCTATCCGAGCGGCGACGACTAACGTGCGGTGTTTGCGCCCCGTCGCATCTATCACGTCGATGGTGTTAAGAAGAATGAGGGTTCCCAACGTAACACAGGCAACTTCCCACGCCACGCGGTGCGCCGTGTCCAAGGCATCGCGATCATCCAAATCGAAAAAATCGGATGGAAGGCTGATGCCGTCTGCCGTTACCAAGGTCAAGATGCGGCCCTTTTCGTCAAAGGCGATGACCTTCGTGCAATCAACGTCCTTTGTGTTGATGGCTTCCCTAAAATCGACAGGGACGCTTGTTATGCCGAAAGAAGTGTTTTCCATTTGAAATTTTCCTGTAAATCAAATTGCGTGAAAAAGTTGGCCGCGTCCCAAAAGCGATCAATCTCTTCCGGCGAAAAAGCGTGAGACAAAAGATCTCCCTGCTCACAAGTCCCCTTCGTTTTGCGGATCGAAAGGACGGCCTCGACCATCTTCTGGCAGGAAGAAAAGTTTGAAGTTGCATCTTCTGAAAGAACGTCAATAATCATCATCACTCTCTCTTTTCGCTTTCTCTCCGGCGTCGGTTATCGACCTCGCATAAGTCCATAAACGCCAGTTCTCCTGTCACAAACAACGTGTTTTTCCGTCGGTTTTCGGCGGTGTTTCTGTAGGTTTTCGTTAGTTTGAAGGAGGAAACGCAAACCCATCGAAAAGCGACGGTCTAGCCGTTGGTTTTGTGCGCGGAGCCTGAAGCGTGAAGGCATAAAAAATGCGGCCCGAAGGCCGCATTTTAGGGGGAAGAAAATTGGAATTAAACGGAGGCGTGGCCCAATGCTTTCATCAAATCTTCTGCGGCAGGTTGTCCGTCATGAGCTGCCTGTTTTAGTTTCTGGATAAAGTCCTTCAGCTTCTTCCCGCTCCAAATGTCCTGGAACTCTTCGCGAAGCTGTTGGGTGTTGCTGGGCATGTTGAAAATGACGAATTGGTAATCGCGCCCGTCTCGCGGGAGAATCAGCGCGTGTTTTCCTCCATACACATAGTATTGCGCCTTTCCCATGATGGCCGCAAAATCATATCGGATGTTCACAAGCGGGTCTGCTTTTTTCGGCAACCCGCCTTCATGCACGAGGCATTTAATGTTGACGTAGTTGCGTAGCGTTTTCACGCGAGCGCGGCCTTCTTCTTCGCTAAGGCCGAGCGTTTCAGCGATGATGTGGTAAGAGGGAGCAAAGGCCAGAATCTCATCAACGCCCGCATGGGCGGCTTGCAAAAGCTCATCATAAAGCCTCTGGCAACTATCTGCTCCTTCCAGCAATCTAAACTGGTCAGTGCGGCGGCGAACGCCTTCATTCGCTATGAATTCAAGCCCAGCGTTTTCAAAAGTTCCGCAAAGGCTGATCGTCGTGTTTCTGCGGGAGGCATAACCGCTTTCGATCTGGCGAATGGTCGTAATGCCGATTCCCGAACGGTCTGCAAGCTCTTCCTGAGACCAATTCAATATCGCCCTTGCGGCTCTAACCTGTGTTGCTTGAAGTTGCATTGCTTTCCCCAAAAATAACTTTTTTCTCTATCTTCAGTTCATTATTCTTCTTGGGTCAAAATCGACCAGATAGTTAATCACTTCCATGTACCTTTGCTTGGGGAGCATTCTAATTTCCTCAAGTCCGAATTGTTGTTCTACGATAGCGCAGGCTACCGCTTCGCTAAGTTTGTGCTCGTGCGCGACGTAGGCGACTAATGCACGAATTGACATAGCTTCGTTCTTGTTCACGTAATCATCGCCAACAAGGGCATCGAATTCTTCCATAAGCGCGTCTAAATGCTTTTGATAGACATTTGCCGAGCCATCCCTCTGGCAGCTAGTGTGTTCAGCAAAATATTCCTCGGCGGGCTTGGCATTCTCGATAAGGTCGCGGATATTGTCTAATTTCTCTTTCATGGGAGAAGAATCCATCATTGTGTTATCCTTTACGCCTGTGCAGTAGGCTCAATTGTTACGAGATACTCAACGGCGCGGACAAAATCACATCGGCGCAGGTCTTCCATTTCCTCAACTTTCATTGTCGCTAAGAAATTGCATGCAGTAACCCAAAGCTCCTGACCCAAACGTTTAGCGCGGTATTTAACCATATCCATAATGGCAGTCATTTCATCGGCGCAAAGAGGGGCACTCAGGCGGTGCATGATGATGTCGTCTACAGTTGTCTCAGAAACAGTTTCTGTGGTTGTTTGCGGAAAGCTGCAAGGAAAAGACAAAATGATGGCCTTCTGGCCGGAGCAAGCATGATAGCTAGAGTTCTGCTCGCTCTGATTCTTATAAGCTGTATTAAAATCAATCATTTAGTTATCTCCCCGAACAATGGATTGGTTCAAATATGTCCTGAATTGTATAAACCGCAACTCGCTTCTCATTAAACCGCAACTATCTTACGATTTGTTATATCATTGACACAAAGCGAAAGTCAATGTAGTTTTTGCCGCAAATTACTTTCGTTTCTGTTGACTTTGGGGCTGAAATCGGGTAAAAAGGGTCGTGCCTACCCATTTTCGGTACATAACTACCTAAAAATGGCAATCAAAGGGGAGGTCGTAATGATTAGTGCTGCACAAGTTCGAGCTGCCCGCGCCTTATTGAAATGGGAGAATACCGATCTTGCCGAAAAGACAGGGTTCGGAAGCAATACCATTAGCCTTATTGAAAATGAGAAAACTCAGCCCCGCAGTTCAACTATGGAAAAGCTGCAATCCGTCTTTGAAGAGGCTGGGGTCGAATTTACGGGTAATGGCGGCGTCCAATGGGCTGGACATCAAGTCAGAACCCTAACGGGGGTAAGCGGTCTTAAAGCCTTCTTCGATGATGTTAGGTATGTAGCGCAACATTCAACAGAAGAAATCGTTATCTGCGGCATTGCTGAAGAATATCTTGAAAAAAAGCTCGGAGATTTTGTTGATTACCAGCGAAAAGAGATGGCTTCATACGACAAACTAAGAATGAGATGTCTTATTGAAGAAAGCGATCTCGATCTTGGCGCATCAGACTATTGTAAATATCGTTGGCAAGCTAAAGAAAATTTTTCAAATGTTCCTTTTTATATATATGGGGACAAAATGGCAATCATCGTAACAACCGCACCGGAAGATCCTCTTATTCTTTTAATACAAAACAAAACCATTACGAGTGCCTATCGCCGTCAATTTGAAGCTATGTGGGCGGCGGCAAAAGAACCAAAAGTAAAATAAGGATCATTTATTATGAACGCACAAATCCAAAAACAAATTGAGGCTTCTGCTTTTAATCAAGCCATACACGAATGGCTTTCCGGTCAAACTACAGGACATCTTGGCGCTTACATGTACACAGAGGATCGAGATGATCATCGCTGGAAAGATGGGCATAGCGCAGAATCCTATTATCTTGGCCGCGATGACAAAGCAACTTTTGATCTTGCCGTAAAAGAGCTCAACCTTAATGTGAAACATTTTTTTGATCTTGGCCCTGGCGGAGAAGCCTCTGTCCGAGCCAAAAGCCTTCCTTTCATGAAGGCGTTGGGTGCAACAGAATATTTCCCCGTTGATTTGTCCCCGACACTAGCGAATGAAGCGCTGTCAACTATGAAGATGAACATTCCTGCTGTGAGTGGGAAACCGTTAATCGCTGATTTTTTTGATAGTATCCCTGAGCACAGAAACAACTCCCTTCTTGCTATCGTGGGGGGAACCATTGGCAATTTTGAAACACATACAAGCAAAGCAGATTTGCTAACCCGATTGTCAGAAATCTTCTCCATCTACAGAAGTGCTGTTGGCGAAAACAGTTATTTTCTTGTTAGCTTTGATGCAAACACGAATGAAAAGGAAATTGTGGGCGCTTATGATTGTCCTCAATTCGATTATCTAATTCGGGGCTGCGTTGAGCGCGCGATTGATACCAACGGTTTTGATTATCATGTCAATTGGACGCCTGATAACTATCAGCTTGCCTTGGGATTTAAGTCCAATAGAGATCAAATAGTCTTTTTTGATGGTGCTCAATATGCAATCGAGGAAGGCGAATATCTGCCTGTCCTTAATTCCTATCGCTTCCCTGTTTCTTTTGTTGCCGAGGCTGCAAAAAAAGCAGGATGGGGTTATAAGAACACATGGTCGGCCACGGGGCGCACTCATTATATGTTATTTGCTGCTGTTTAGTTTTAAGCCGTTTCTTGCAATAAACAGGTAACGACATTTACGTTTTTTGCTGGTTTTTCAACGCGATAAAAACCAGCCCTTTAATCAGCACGGCATCATTTTTCATTGCTTTTCAGGATATCCCCTGAAGCCAGTGCGATTTTTATTGCTTTCGCCGCAATGTGTTGGCATATTACCAACATTGTTGCCCGCTGGGCAGTGGCCTAATTGAGGAGGAGCCTCTTCGCTGGAGAGGTCTGGTTTGTTTATGAGTTTTAAGAACGACTTGCTTCAGAATGGCGTAACAGAACAAAAAGCGGCTTATGTAACGCAAGGCTTCCTCGAATTACTTAGCGGACAAATGACTCTTGCCTCGGAAGACGCAGACCTTGCCGTCAGTCTTTTCAAAGCTGGCCGAGCGGATGAGTTGAACGCCGCGCTTCAAGCGATGGGGCGGAGACTTGCCGAAGCTGTCTTTTCGTATAGGACAGCCTCTTTGTTGATAGAAAAAGACGGTGATGACAGCCAGATCAGGCTGCTTTGATTAAGCGGCCCCTTTTTGTTTTTGGGTCGTCCTCACGATAGAAAAAGCCAGTTCTCTTGTCTGCTCAACGCTTAAGTTATGGCGGATGGTATCGTTATAGATAAACGAAATCCACGAAGCGAGTTCTTTGGGGCCGAGTATCGCGCCCACCTCTTCGCAAGCCTCAAAGATAAAACCTATCACAGAGCCTAAGAGCGCCTGATCGCAAGTCGAAGGCAACCCAAGATCAATATCAACGATTTCATTCGGTGAGAGATTCAGCACCCTGCTGAACTTAAGAAGCCACTCGATGGTGAGCTTTCTTTGTCCGTTTACAACGCGGCTGACCTCCGAATAATCCTCTCCCATCTGCTTTGCCAATGGGCGGATTCCGAGATCCCGTGTCGTCACAATTTCTTTAAGTCGATGTTTCATACCCTGATCATTCCCGAAGATTCCTGAGAGAACATTATAGACAGTTCTCGGCCTCATTTCAACGGAGACGATGCCATAACGCCAACGATATAGCAAGGCGGAAGCTGGCTGTTTTACTTTCGTTCACCATGAACCACGCTGTTTTTTAAACTTTTAGAAGATTCCTGCTTGCCTAGCTGTTGGTAATATGCCAACACTTAGGAACGGGAACAAGCAAAGACAGAAATGATTCTGCCAGAAGGCCATACAGTTTTTGCTGATCGTTCTGATTTCTCTCACTTTTTCGGGTATTGCCATGAACGAACGTAGGACAGATACGGACGCAATTGCGTCTGCTTTCAGAGAAAAAGCATCAGTAAAACGGGTCGAAGCCAATCGCTCGATCCGGCTTCAGGATATAGATCAAGCTAACGCGGCGCATGACCTTGTCGCACTGGTAAGCGAGAAAGTCCGCCTTGCCCGAAGTGGTGACACATGGCGCGGCTTTTGCCCCTTTCACGGCGATCAACGCCTTTCAACATTTACCGTTAACCCCAAGGCGAACCATTACGCCTGCTCTGTTTGTGGCGCGGAAGGTGACGCTCTTTCTTGGATTATGGAAACTCAAGGATTGAGTTTTGCCCAAGTGGTAGCTCTGTCGCTTAAAAAGCCTCTCATCGAACCCCGTACCCAGCAAGAAACTATTGGCGCGGCGTTGCACTACGCGGACTTGCCCCCGTCTGACGAGGCCATCAGGCAGCATAAGCGTGAAATGGCAGAAAAAATCTGGAAAGAAAGTCGGTCGCCTGCACACAGCCTTGTCGAACGCTATCTTTTTACGCGCGGGCTTATCTTCAACGACTCTTTTCCAGAGAGCATTCGTTTTCATTCAAATCTTTATCATGACCCCACCAGAATGCAATTTCCTGCAATGGTCGCTATGGCGCAAACCATAGACGGCGGGTTTGCCGGAATTCATCGCACCTATCTTGCTCCAAGCGGCATTGATACGGCGCATGTCGCGCAAGGCACCATTCGCCGCATGTTTGGTGAATGCTTCGGTGCTTATGTCCATGTTCAAGAGAGCAATCCAGAAAAAATCGTCATTACCGAGACGATTGAATCGGCGCTGACTATTGCGCGCGCCTGTCCAGACCTAACGGTCTATGCGTCAATGACCTTGAATAATCTGAAAGCACCTGTGCCAAAAGGGGCCAAGGAACTGATTTTGTGCCCAGAGGGGAACAACAGCAATCCGCATATGGCCGAGCGCATTTTGGTAGAAGCCTCGCTGGAGCATAGCCAGCGAGGACACCGCGTGTTTGTTGCTCGCGCTCCGCAAGGGTTGGAGTTTTCCGACCTGCTTTTGGTAGAATAGGGGATTGAATGTTCTCGATCTCTTCTCAGGCATCGGCGGATTCTCTCTCGGTCTCGAAGCCGCAGGAATGCGAACCGCCGCTTTTTGCGAGGTTGAACCTTATTGCCGCGCCGTCTTGCGAAAGCACTGGCCGGACGTGCCGATCCACAAGGACGTGCGCGCGCTCGACGGCGGGCAATACAGGGGCGCAGTCGAGCTTGTTTGCGGGGGATACCCTTGCCAGCCCTTCAGCATGGCAGGACGAAGGCGTGGCGAGGAAGATGAAAGACATCTCTGGCCGGAGATGTATCGCCTTGTTCGAGAGATCAGGCCGCGATGGGTCGTTGCCGAAAATGTTGCTGGACATATTAGCCTCGGCTTCGACGAAGTTGCCTCATCGTTGGAAGCTGAAGGCTTCACCGTCTGGCCGTTTATTGTTCCAGCTTGCGCCGTTGGCGCGCCGCACAGACGAGACCGCGTGTGGATTGTGGGCCATGCCCAACACAATGGACCATCTTCCGCAGCGGTCGCCGGAAGCACTCTTGCATCAAGCCCAGACAACGCGGAAAGGACGCACGAGGCCGGCCAATCTATGGGAGCAAGTCAATCCAACGACGATGGCCTTATGGCCAACGCCGGATGTTCGGGGATTCACGAACGATGGGGCGCTCCTCATGCTGAAGGAGAAATGCCACAGCCGCGAAGAATGGGCGGCGATGGCTTATCGGTCAGGATCGGCGCAGAAGCAGAAGCTTTGGCCGACGCCAAACGCCAGCGATTGTCGAGACAGGGGGAATCTGAGCCATCCTGTTGTGCAGCGCCGCGCTGCCAAGGGGAAGCAGCTTGGCTTGAGCATGGTCGTGTCGGAGAGCAGTGGTCAATTGAACCCAACGTGGGTCGAGTGGCTCATGGGATTCCCAACCGAGTGGAGCGTTTGCGCGCCCTCGGCAATGCCGTCGTACCGCAAATCCCGTTCCTCATCGGGCAAGCCATTTTGCGATACGAGCAGGAGATGAGCTGATGCACTATCAGCGTTTCTTCGCACTGTGTACTCATCTTGATGGCAATCGTATCGTTCCTTCCAATATAGACCCCATAGCAAGTTTACCGCTTGGGGAAGCCAGTGACTTATGCTGTCGCGACTCTTCAGGAAAGGGTCGCGTTAGCGAAGAGTCCTTTCAGAAGATTCGTTCCTTCCGCAAGAAAATGGCGGAATGGGATCGCGATTACGGCTGGGTTGGCTCCAAGGATTATCAGGGGAGCCGCCCCAAATGAAATTATCCTACCCATGGAGCAAATTCTATTGGAGCGACTGGGAAAACGACCCAGCGCTTCGCGTGTGTTCGCTTAACGCACAAGGCCTTTGGATGCGGCTTCTGTGCATCGCGGCAAGATCCATCCCGACCGGGTTCATAGTCATAGCTGGACGACCTTGCTCCTCTACGGACATCGCTCTTTTGACCGGTGTTGCCGAACAGGAGGTTGAAAGGCTGCTTGATGAGCTTTCCCGAAACGGTGTTTTTTCCCGCGATGTTAAAGGTCGCATTTTTTGCAGGCGCATGGTGCGCGACACACACATACGAGCCAGATTGCGCAAGAATGGCGCGAAAGGAGGGCAGAGCAGCTATTTGAATCAGAAAGGCATTTTTGCGCCGGACGAGCAAACGTCCGAGCAAGGCTCCGAGCAGGAGTCCGAGCCTAAGAAACAAGAGTCAGAAATTCAGAAAAGAATAACCCCCGAAAGCCCCCCTGTGGTTTTTGACGGCAACGCTGGAGGTGCGTCTTCCGTCGAAAAACGAGGCAGGCCGAAAGCCGTTGTCAGCAACCTTCCGCAGGATTGGTCTTTGCCTGACGAATGGCGCGAGACAGCGCTTGAGCGAAATTGGGCAAGCGGGGCAATCAGCAAGCAGGCCGTGAAGTTCAAACAGTATTTTGGATTTGGCAAAGGCAGCGACATTCGTCGCAGCGAAAAAGGCTGGCGACAAACGTGGCTCAATTGGCTAGATCGAGCGTTGAAGATTGATCCTAACGCGGCAACCTTTGGTCAAGCGGATAGCCCAGCAGTGCCTACAAGCTATCCGCCCTTGCCGGAACCCGTGCGCCAAAAATTGCAAGGGCATTTTGTCTTCAACGAAAGTTTCGTTCAGCGATGGTTGTCGCCTTGTCTCATTGACCTTGAGGCAGGCCGCATCATCGCGCCCTCACGTTTTCACGCCGACTATCTGGAAGGTCGTCATGGAGCGGCGCTGGAACACGCGCTGGGCCGCCTCCTTACTTTCACCGTCTCCCAAGACATACATACACAGGAAGGCAAGAAATGATGGAAAAACAGCCATTCTTGGCAAAATATCTTTCCATAATCAACGAAACGGAAAGGTTGATTTGTCATAATAATCACGACACCGAAAAAGTGTCCTGTGGGTCACGGGCGGTGGCTCATGGCTAAAAGGCGCAAGGCAAAAAGAGGGTTGCCCGTGCGCTTGGGAGAGCGAGCAACAATGGAGCTTCGGACACATTGCGGGGGCGTGATAACGGAAGTCATAGATCGGGATTTGCGCGGCAACCCGTATATGATTTGTGACCGCGTGCGCATTGAGTGTGCGTTGGATTATTATTTTTGGGATGGGCGTCTGACACCTAGCGAATATGAGGCGGGGCTAAAGTTTCGTCGCGCTTATCAACGCGCCGTGCTGAGGATCAAGGTTGAAGATCCCGCATCGGGCGGCGCGTATGATCCTGAAATGGCCATGTTGATCGTGCCCATTAGCGAAGAGGTTTTGCGCGCAGCTTATGGAGAGCTGTCGGACGCGCAAAAGAAAATCGTGATCGACGTGTGCGGTCATAACAAGTATGCGGGCACAACAGACCGCGTCCAAACACTACATCGCGGCCTTGAAAAACTGGCGACGTTGTGGCGGCTTTAATTTTCTTCACATTCCGACAAAAAAAGTTCTTGACGATCCCACGTTGGAGGGGTAGCAATTGTGTATCGTTGCGAGACGTGGATCAAAGGCCGCCGAAAGATTTTTCAGGCGGCTTTTTTGTTGGACTTTTTACCTGTCCCCGCACTCGTCCACAAAGCTGCAACGTCCTGATCTTCAAGGTACTTCCAGCCCGAAAACCTATGCGGGCGGGCGTAGCGCGGGACATCTCTAGCGTTGGCATAGAAAAAGGGTGGACACTTTTCCAAGCGTGGACAGGTGGACAGCGTCCTTTCGTCCACCCGTAGTGGACAGCCAGAAAGTTGGGACTCCATGGACACGAAACTCCCACGCATGGCGGAGCGGATTGAGTTTTGGCCCACAACAAAACTTCTGCCTTACGAAAAGAATCCGCGCCTTCACAGCGACGAGCAAATCAGCCAGATCGCCGCGAGCTTTATCCGCTTTGGCATGGTGATGCCAATTCTTGTCGATAGCACGGCGGGCGTGATTGCTGGGCACGGGCGGCTTGAAGCAGCCAAGCTCGTGGGTCTCAAGAAAGTTCCCGTTGTCATTCTCGATGGGTTGAGCGAGGAAGAAAAAAGCGCCTACGTCATCGCCGACAACAAGCTGGCCGAGAATGCGACATGGGATAAGGAACTTTTGGGCGAGCATGTCGAAGTCCTTATGGCCAAGGATTTTGATATGGGCGTTATCGGTTTTTCTAAAGACGAAATTGAGCGGCTTTTAAACGAAGCTCAAGACGATTTAAGCGACGGGTTCGACGGTGGAGAAGCCAACGAACATCAAGAAGAGTCCGACACGCAATGTGTGGTTGGCTCCTACCGTCTCCCCATCTCCCGCGATGATTATCTGCGCTGGCACGATTCCATTCGCGACGCCGTTGGTTTTGAGAAAGATGCCATCAAAAAAGAAATTCGGAGGCGGTTGAAGCTATGATCGAACTCGTTCCGATTACCGACGTGCGCCCCAGCACCTACAATCCCCGCAAGTCTGATCCCATTCGCCTCAAGATTATCGAACTATCCCTTCGCAAACTGGGCTGGCTTCTCCCCATTTATGCCGACAAAGACGGCGAAATCCTTTCCGGCCATCAACGGCACCTTGTCGCGACGCGCATGGGCATGAAGGAAGTGCCTGTCTGTTACATCCCGCGCATGACACTGGAAGAGCGTAAAGCCATTAACGTTGCGTTCAATCGCGGTACCAACGACATGCAAAACTCGGATGCGCCTGACACGCTGAAGCAGGCGCTTGAGCAGTGCAACGTTTTTGACATCGCCGCCGAGCTGCCCGATCAAACGGATGGCTGCCCTTGTTTGAATGTCGAGAAAGTTCCCCTCGCGCCGCTCTTAAAAGCCAACAAGGGCCGTTGGGTTCCGTATGCCCGTAACCTCGCGCAAATGCTTCGCAAGCGAGGCATTCAAATGCCGATCATTGCGACCCGCGATCACAAAATCATCAACGGCATCGGGCGGCTGGAACTGGCGGCGGATCGCGGTGAAAGCCACGTCTCGGTGGTTTGGATTACGGACACGCAGGCCGAACTAGCACAAGCCATGTTGAACTTTCTCAGCATGGATTTCGACATCCACACCCGTTATGCCGACTTGCTCCGTTACAATTCTTTCCGGCGCGTCCGACGTGTGCGCTCCGAATTAGGCTGGGGTTTCATCTTTGCCCATTACAAGAAAACCGCTGTCAAAGAATATGACGTGACCGAGCCGAAGAACGCCGAACACTGGAAGCGGCTTTATGGGACTTCGGTGGTGGATTTTGGTGCAGGGCATTTGACTGAAACAAAAATCCTGCGGTCCATCGGTGTGCGCGTATCAGCCTTTGAGCCTTTTCGTATCGGTGACACGGATGAAATCGACAAGGCAGAGAGCCTGCGCGTCGCGCGCGCCTTTCTGGCGGACGTTGCGGCGGGCGTGAAATACGACTCTGTTTTTATCTCCTCGGTTCTCAATAGCGTCCCCTTCCGCGAAGACCGCGAACATATCGCCTGCCTGTGCGCCGCGCTTTGCTGCCCTAGGACGCGGCTTTATGCAGCAGCTTCCTCGCGGGCGCATTCCAACTGGCGCAACGTCGCTGGCGGCAATCAAATCTCCGAACGTCGCCTCAAAGAATGTATATTTCGGCTGGAATATGAAGGCGGGATCACGTTGGGTGACTTTCAAGCCAAGCCGAAGGTTCAGAAGTATCATTCGCAGAAAGAGTTTTACGAACTCTTCAGTCCGTTCTTTGAGCGTGTGCAAGTCGAAGACAAAGCCAACAACGTCACAGCAATTTGCGGTAATCCGTTGCCCGTTGACGCGAAGAAACTAAAAGCAGCTATCGCTTTTGAGTTTGATTTACCGTATCCTGATGGCAGCCGCATGGGGTTGGTTGACGAAGCCGTCGCTGCCTATGAAAAGCGGTTAGGCATGACGTTATGATTATTTTGCTCGATCTGAATTTTACGCTGGTTTCAAACAGCCATGAAAAACTGAAACCCTTCGCTCGTCAGATTGAAAACGAAACTTACTCCCTCGATCTCCTTAGCCGGATTAAACACGCCACGGTCATTTTGATCACGGCGCGCCCCGCCATGCACAAGGCCGCGACACTCAAAAGCATCAAAGAAAAGACGGGTTGGAAGCCAGATGCGGCTTACTTCAACGAATGGTTCCTGTACCCACCCGCCTGCAAAAAGAAGATCCTCGAAACCTACGTTTTCCCGAAATATGGCGCGAACCCTGAAACCTATGTTGCCATCGAAAGCAACCCTTCAACCCGCGCCATGTACGAAGCCTTCGGCATCGTCGCCCTGACCAGAGACACGGTTCTCGAAACCTTCAGCCCTAAAAACTGATTCCCCAAAACATTTAGAAAGTGAAAGGAGGCTCTGCCATGCAGATCCCGAAAGAATGGACGTTTGCCAATAAGGACGTGGCCGAAGGATTTGAGCATCATGTTCGTGAACAATTGCCGTGGTACGATCTTCTAACTTCTGCCGTTTCCTATATTGGACGGCATTACATTCCCCAAGGCGGCCTTGTCTATGACATCGGAGCCTCGACGGGCAACATTGGCCGCGCTTTGCAATCAACATTAGACACTCGCGGGGCCGAGCTTATAGCTATCGAAGAAAGCGCAGAGATGGCTGCGCTCTATGACGGCCCCGGATCACTGGCGATCACCAATGCCTTGTCTTTCCCCTACCAGTCCTTTGATCTAGCCATTTGCTTTCTGGTGCTGATGTTCTTCCCACCAAGCGAACGCGAAAGGTTCCTTGATCGGCTCAAAGAAAATCTACGCCCCGGTGGCGCAATCCTTGTGGTCGATAAATGCGAGGCTGTGCAGGGCTACCCCGCCACCATCCTTTCCCGTATTGCGCTGGCCCATAAAATTGCGGCAGGCGTGAAGCCGGAGGAGATTATCGCCAAGGAACTAAGCCTGAGCGGCGTTCAAAGACCCATCGATCCCACCATCTTGGGCGACGAAGCCATTCCGTTTTTCCGCTTTGGCGAGTTCGCAGGATGGATCATCGACTACAACAGCCTGCACAGAACCTGAAATGAACGATGGGACTTTCAATCCGAGCCTATGCCGCGCATCGGGGATGCTCGAAGAGTGCCGTGATGAAAGCCGTCTCGCGGGGGCGTATCTCACGCGACCCCGACGGCAAGATTGACCCTGTTCAAGCTGACCGCGAATGGGAGCAAAACAGTGATCCGGGGCAAGTGGAGGCGCAAGGTGCGGAAAAACCCGCCCTACAGACGAAACTTAAAGCGAAAGCGGAAAGCGTTGCCGAAGCTTCGTCCAATGAAGGCCCGACCTATATCCAAAGCCGCGCAATCCGTGAACTGTACGTCGCACGGCTGCGGAAGATGGAATATGAGGAAAAGGCCAGCCGCCTCGTACCCCTCGACAAGGTAACGGTTCGCTGGTTCAACCTTGCGCGGCAATTACGCGACCAGCTTATCGCCATTCCCAATCGCATTGACGCCATTCTTGCCGCCGAGGCCGACCGCTTCAAGGTCAATCAGCTTTTGACCGAGGAGATTACGCGTGTGCTCGAAGAATTCGCCAAGTCCGATCCGGCCAATCTCTGATGAACAATCCGCAAGAAATTGCTTACATCCTTTCCTATCTGGAAGGGCTGAAGCCTGACCCTGTGCAAGTGGTGTCGGATTGGTCGGATCAACACCGCCTTCTTTCCGGCAAGGCCTCGTCCGAGCCGGGGCCGTGGCGCACAAGCCGAACGCCCTATTTGCGCGAACCGATGGATTGTTTGTCCGCAAACTCTCCCATAGAGCGCGTCGTTTTTATGAAGGGCGCGCAGATTGGCGGGACGGAATGCGGCAACAACTGGCTGGGCTATATCATTCATCAAACACCGGGGCCGACGCTTAGTGTCAACCCGACTGTGGAGATGGCCAAGCGCAATTCCAAACAGCGCATCGAGCCGCTTATTGAAGAAAGCCCTGTTCTTCGCCAATTGATCAAGCCCGCCCGATCCAAGGATTCGGGCAACACGATTTTGGTCAAAGAGTTTCCGGGCGGCATTCTGGTGATGACGGGCGCAAACAGCGCGGCGGGGCTTCGCTCCATGCCCGTGCGGTTCCTGTTTTTGGATGAAGTTGACGCATTCCCCGGCGACGTGGAGGATGAAGGTGATCCCGTAGCTCTGGCCGAGGCGCGTACCCGCACTTTTGCGCGGCGCAAGATTTATATTGTTTCAACGCCGACGGTCAAAGGCCTGTCGCGTATCGAGCGTGAATATGAGGCCAGCGATCAACGCCGCTACATGGTGCCGTGTCCGCTATGCGGCACGTTTCAGTGGCTCAAATTCTCGCAGCTCAAATGGCCGCACAATGAACCCGACAAGGCAGCGTATGAGTGCGAACATTGCAGCCAGCTGTTTGCCGAGCATCACAAAACGGAGATGCTGGCGAACGGTTATTGGCAGGCTCACGCGCAGGGCGATGGGCGCACGGCAGGCTTCCATATTTCCAGTTTGTATTCGCCGCTGGGTTGGCGAAGCTGGGCAGAAATTGCGCGGGCATGGCTCGACGCGCAAGGTTCGGATGCTTCGATCAAATCGTTCAAAAACACCGAGCTTGGGGAAACCTATGTCGAAAGCGGCGAAGCCCCAGAATGGCATCGCCTCTATGATCGGCGTGAAGATTACCGCATAGCTACCGTGCCAATGGGCGGCTTGTTCCTTACAGCTGGCGTGGATGTGCAGAAAGACCGCCTTGAACTGGAAATCGTGGCATGGGGCCGCGACCGCGAATGCTGGTCAGTGGATTATCGTGTCTTGCAAGGAGATCCTGCCAAGGCGGATGTGTGGATCGCGCTCGACGCAGTGTTGGCCGAAAGCTTCACGCATGAAAACGGGGTCAATCTCGCGATCCTCAAACTCGCCATCGACACGGGCTATGCAACGCAGGAGGTTTACGACTGGGTACGCCGTCAGCAAGGCGATAGGGTTTTAGCCGTCAAGGGCGTTGACCGCCTTGGTGCGCCGCTTGGCGCGCCCAGCCATATGGATGTGACGGTTGAAGGGAAACGCAAGCGGCGAGGCCTTCTGGTTTGGCCCGTGGGATCATCTTTCGCCAAGTCCGAGCTTTATGGGTGCCTTCGCAAAGACGCGCCGACGGACGAGCAAAAGGCGCAAGGCATTCGTTATCCGGCAGGATATTGCCACTTCCCCAAATACGGCGAGGATTATTTCAAGCAGCTGACGGCGGAACGCCTCGTCACAAGCAAGAACAAACGGGGCTTCCCCTTCCGCGAGTGGCGCAAAGAGCGTGAACGTAACGAAGCGTTGGACTGCCGCGTGTACGCGCGCGCCGCCGCCGCCAGCGTCGGCATCGACCGCTTCAACGAAACTATCTGGCTCCGCCTTGAAACCGCCCTCGGCCTCGTCACGGAAGTCAACAGCCCCGCGCCGGAAGTCGCTACCGCACCGCCTCAGTCGCCACCCGCTCCACAACGCCGAACGATCAGGAGTAGTTATCTATGACTCTACCTGATCTTCAGAAATATCGGCAAATGGTGGAGAGTTTTGACTTGTCTGATGAGCAAAAAGACGAACTTATCATGGCTGTGTGGAATATTATGGGGCATTTTGTGGACCAAGCCTTTGGTGTCCATCCAGTGCAATTGTGTCAAAAGAACCGTGAAAGCAAGCACTTGACCCAATGATTTTGTGGATGTTTGTGTTATAATGGTGCGGGCAACGAAACGGATTAAAGTGAGAAAAATGCCTATTCAAAGCGTGATTTATTGCCACACGGCCTGCGGCCCACAAGAAGGCCTAGACGTAGAGGCACAAAAACAGGAACGATTTTGCCGCGACTATGCGGTGGCGCACGGATGCGGGGTTATCGAAGTTTTTTCCGACTCTGGCGTGTCAGGTCTTTCAGAAAACAGATCGGGCTTTAATGCATTACTGGATTTTCTGCACCAACAACGAAAACCGTTTGCTGTCTTGGTTGCTTCGCGGGATAGGCTCGCGCGTGATCTTGATTTGCTTCTGATATTGGAGAGAAAGCTCTCTGATTTATGTGCGCCCCTTGTTTTCGTAAATGAGGTGTATCAAAAGGTCGCATGATTAAATTTGCTGTCACTTATTGCCGTGTTTCCAGTGCCAAACAGGTCAAAGAAGGCCACGGCCTAAGTTCGCAAGAAACGCGCTGCCGCGAATATGCAAAGCATAAAGGATATGAAGTCATCGAAACATTTTTCGATGAAGGCATTTCAGGCAGCCTTATCGAACGCCCCGGCATGCAGTCCATGTTGAGGTTTCTGCGTAAAAGAAAAGGCGAAATTATCGCCGTCATCATCGATGACATCAGCCGTCTTGCACGTGGACTTGAAGCGCATCTGGATTTACGAACTTCAATCGGTGCCGCTGGCGGTAAACTGGAATCCCCTTCTATTGAGTTTGGCGAAGATTCCGACAGCATCCTTGTTGAGAATCTTCTGGCCAGCGTCTCGCAACACCAACGGCAAAAGAACGCCGAGCAGGTCAAGAATCGTATGCGGGCGCGCGTAATGAACGGTTACTGGACAGGAAAAGCTCCATATGGTTATCGCTACAAGTCCATGCCTAACCACGGCAAACTATTGGTTCGTGATGAGCCGCTGGCTTCAATCGTGCAGGAAGCTTTGGAAGGCTATGCTTGTGGGCGATTTGAAACACGACCGGAGATAAAATACTTTCTGGAAAGCCATGCCGTCTTTCCCAGAGGACATAATGGGCGAGTACATTATCAGCGCGTTGACGACATGCTCAACAATGCTCTGTACGCAGGATATGTTCATTTTCCACGATGGGATGTTCACTTCCAACCGGGAAAACACGAAGCCATAATCAGCCTTGAAACGTGGCAAAAGATCCAAGACCGCTTGAAGGGTCAGGCCAAGGCACCAGCCCGCGTGGATGTACATGATGACTTTCCTCTGCGCGGATTTGTGATCTGCGCTTGCTGCGGCCAGCCTATGACCGCTTGCTGGTCGCGAGGCAGGAAGAAGGCTTATCCCTATTACCTTTGCCAAACGAAGGGGTGTTCCGAATACAAAAAATCTGTCCGCAAGGAGAAAATGGAAACCGAGTTTGAAATCCTTTTGAAAAGCCTGTGTCCATCTGAAGACATGTTCAAAATAGCTGTTGAAGCACTCAAGGATCATTGGCGGGAGGGGGAGAAGAACTTGGGACAGGAATCCATGCTCGCGAAAAAGGAACTGGCAGAAGTTGAAAAGAAGGTCGGGCAACTCATGGATCGGATTATCGCGACGGACTCGCCCAGCGTGATCAAGGCCTATGAAGAGCACATCAAAAATCTTGAGATTAGGAAGGCGGGATTAGCCGAGATTACGAAGAATTGCGGCAGGCCGTTAAAGCCGTTCGACCAAACTTATCGAACCGCCCTTGAATTCCTCCGAAACCCGCAGAAACTCTGGGTTTCTGAGCGTATCGAGGACAAGAGAATTGTGCTGAAACTGGTTTTTGCGAAGCCTTTGGAATATTGCCAAAATGGCGGTTATCGAACCGCTCTAACTTCTTGTCCCTTCACACTTTTTCAGGGTTTTAGTAGCCCTAAGAAAGTTTTGGTGGAGCCAAGGGGGATCGAACCCCTGACCTCAACAATGCCATTGTTGCGCTCTCCCAGCTGAGCTATGGCCCCACACGTTGAAGGCGGCGTAAAATCGCCTATGTCGCAGAGAAATACAAGCTTCTTTTTTTCTTTTTTACGTTAAAGCGTAAGCGCGCTGAAAAGCTAGGGTTCAAGCCAAAAAAGAGGAGGGCGGCACCGGGCGTTTTTGGGGTTAGCCGCGCTTGAACTCGGGCACAAGTTCCTCAAGGCGGGCAATCGCCGCCGTTTCGGTCATGCCGGCTTGCAAAAGCGTAGCAAAGTTCGCCAGCGTTTGCTGAAGCTGCGGCAGCTCAACCGTTGGCGATTTGGCCAAGTGAACGCCGTCCGCGTTGGAGGGGAGAAGTTCTTCCAGCGGAGAGAACAGCTCTTCATACAGCTTTTCGCCGGGGCGCAGGCCCGTATAGACGATCTGGATGTCCTCATCCGGGCGTTTGCCAGCCAAGCGGATCATTTGCCGCGCCAGATCGGCGATTTTGATCGGGCGGCCCATATCCAGCACCATAACCTTGCCGCGCTTGGCATCGTCGGGCTCCATGCCGAGGGCTGAGGCTTGCAGCACAAGCT
>Ga0209373_10000407_pt1 | contig 73126 bp, 36 predicted proteins | sample Higcelweek5metaG_FD_187173 | JGI IMG/M metagenome (GOLD analysis project Ga0209373, IMG submission 187173) | Freshwater pond sediment microbial communities from the University of Edinburgh, under environmental carbon perturbations - High... | ecosystem: Environmental > Aquatic > Freshwater >...
GGGCATTACCTCCATTTGTGTAATTTTATCTCAAATAATAATTCGACAAAAGCGGAGGTAATTCCTTTGACTATATATACAATAAAGTCTGAAATAATGCGGATTTTTAGACTTTTACAACAAGTTAGATTGCTTTTATATCAAGGAGGAGGCTATACGGATTATATCATTGTAATCAATGATGAGATGTAAAAATAAGAAAAGGAGTTGGGGATTTATGTTTAAAAAAATTAATAACCGAGTAGTTTCTTGTTTTATCGCATTAACAATGATTTTTGGTTTGGGAGTAACCGTAAGTGCTACCGGAGAAAATCCATATTTAACAATCGATTTAACACAATATCAAAATGCAGTTGTATTTGGAACGGAAGGAACAGCAATACCGGACGCGGATTTTACAGCGGATAAATACCCGTCAAATCAGCCGGTGGATATCAATTCAAAAGCACAGTATGCGCTGAATAAAACAGTATTTGAAGCGGTAAAAACCTCCGGTTTCATTTACTCCGCTGATAACATACCCTACGATGTCAACACAAACGGGGCTGTAATGCTGGGTTGTAATAATATAGCTTCAAAAGAAATAGTTATGCCTGAAAATTATTATGATAATATAACCTTCTTAATTTGCAACGGATTTACAATGTCACAGCAGGTCACTGCATTGGTTACATATGCGGATAACAGTACTTCAAGCTATGTGTTTCCAACCGTCAGCGCAAGAAGCTGGAGCCTGAATAATATAAGCGGAAATCAAAGCTATCGTTATATTACCGGTAATTCGGAAATTAAACAGGACGGAACACGCTTGGCGTGGAATGAATATTACCCCACTTATTCCATACCGATAGCAAATAAATATTTGAAGGTCAGCAAGATAAAATTATCAACCACACAAAGATATAATGGGCTTATCATTCTGGGCGTAACAGGAAAGCTGCAGACAGAAAGCGAAATTGCGCAGCATTTGGTTGAACATTTGCCGGACGCTTCGGGCATAACGTCAACGAATTATTATACTTATATCTCATCAATTGAAGGAATTCAAGGTTATATTGATATCGGCGTGCAATTATCAACTGAAAATGCCCAAAAATTTCAAGCGGTTGCATGCGCGGTCGATGCATATGCTTCACAATATAATACGATAGATTTAACAAATTATCAAAATGCGACGGTATTTGCAGATGCAGGAGAATCAGTTCAAAATTTTGTACCTGCCGAGTTTCCGGCAAACGCGCCGCCGGATAAAACTGATACAGCCCAATTCGCGCTTAATAAAACGGCATTTGACAGTGCAAAGGTGAATGGTTTGATATACACCGCTAATGGAACTCCATATGACGTTAATTCAAACGGCGGTGTAATGCTTGGGTGTAACGATATTTCGTCGGTTGATATAAACATTCCTGAAAATTACTATAGCGGCATATCATTTTTAGTTGCGAACAGTCTGATACTCGATGGACAGTTTGGAAATATGACGTCAACTGTTACATATACAGACGGCAGCAAATCGACACATAAATATCCATGCTTAAGTGGCACTGGATATGCAGTAAGTTCATTTGTTGGCAATGAAAGCTATTTTTATTTGAACGGATGCGCGGAAATAACCGGAGATGGTGCAGTAAGACGTTCAAATTTATATTACCCCTCTTATGCTATACCTGTAAACGCTAATTTAAAAGTTTGTAAAATATCTTTATCTATGAATCAAAGATACTCATCAGAAGTAATTCTGGGTGTTACAGGTATTTATGCAAATCTTGATGACAATATAGAAAGCTTAGTGAATGCGCTTTCTGAGCAAGGGAATATAAATATTACAAATGCCTATATGTATGATTTAATCCAAAAACAAATAAACGCCGGCGGAAGTGTTAAAAGTAGCGTGCAGACGGAATATCAGGCGCTTAGTCAGGCATTTCAGCAATTTACAAGCGAATTAAATACACAGGTTGAAAATCAGGGAGCCGCGCAAATTTATGTTAGCACAAGCGGAAATGATACAAATTCGGCTTCGTTAAACAGCCCGATAAAATCAATTGAGAAAGCGAATGATATTGTTACAGCAAACAGAGGGTATTTATTAGACAATGGAATCTCAATTGATATAGTTCTGTTGGATGGGCATTATAATATAGAAAATACGATAAATATTGATTCAAACCAAAGTGGAAAATCAAATGCTAAAGTTACATATAAAGGTGAAGGAAACGCCAGCATTTCAAGGGGAATACCTTTAAATCCTACGGATTTTACACTTGTGACAAATGCCGGAGTCTTAAGCCGTATGCCGAATAATCCGGCAAATAGTGTTTATGAGATGGATTTATCCGGATATGATAATCTCCCGGTGATAGATTTTGTGAATAGAACCAGTTATATTAATTTGGTTGTAAATGACGTAACACAGCAAATATCGCAGTATCCAAACAATGGCTATACCAAAATCGGTGATATTTTAAACCGCGGCGCGTCAAGCTTTGGGACTGAAGGAAGCGGCAATCCGATATTTACATATACCGAAGAGCGGGGTGATTCTTGGGCTAGTGCTGACAACGCGTATGTTGAGGGGTATTTTTCACAGGATTATCATCAGGAAACATTGAAAGTTGCTTCTATTAATGCAGCTAATAATTCGATAACGATCAGCAATGAAAAATTATCACAAGAGGGTGTTTTCTTTTATTCAAGCGTAAATAAACCAAGAAGATATAGAATAGTCAATTTAATAGAGGAGCTGGATAATCCCGGAGAATGGTATTTTGATCAAAACACAAGGAAATTATATTATTATCCTGAAAATATAGAGAATATTAATTCAATTGAATTGGTATTTGACACAGATGGAATTATTAATGTAAACAATGCAAGTAATATTTCGTTTGAAAATTTGACATTTAAAAATTCGGGTGATAAAGCAATTGATATAAATATTTGCAGCAATATTTCGGTTAATAATTGTAACGTATATAATATTTTCCGAACGGGAATCAAAGTCACATCCGCAACAGGTATTGCAATAGATCATTGCGTGATACATGATTGCGCAGAGGGGATATTGTTGAAATCAGGCAATTTTGACACTTTAGTATCGTCTAATAATACAATAACTAATAATGCGGTATATAATATAGATATGTTACGGGGAAGCATATATGATACTTATGGCGACCCTATAGCAATTGAGGACGTTGGTTGCGAGGTAATGCATAATGAGGTATATAATGCGCCCGGCCGGGGTATTGATTATGGCTATCATAGCAATGACAACAGGATATTATATAATGAGATACATGATGTCTGTAAAGAACAAAATGACGTTTCTGCAATTTATGCTATCAATACTTTTACGTCCAGAGGCACAGAGGTTGCGTATAATTATATACATGATATATATCCATCTTATTGCTTTGACGAAAATACAGGAATTGTTGAAGGAAATTACATAAGATTGGATTGGTCACATGGAATATATCTGGATTATGGAAATTGCGGCTCAGATATGCATAATAATATAATTAAGAATTCGTATGGCGGAGTATATATAAATGTCGGACAGTATAATAAATTTAATAATAATACGTTAATAAATGTTGAACGTTGTTTATTTACAGGCAGTCCAAGAAGCGGCAGTTTGAATGCCACCCAGATGGCAGCGTATGAGGCTGTTCAGAATAACACTGCATATATGAATAGTTATCCTGAAATTGAGACAGGGCTGCAGTATAACTCATATGCAGCACAGAACAACGCGTCAAACAATTTAATTGTGAACACAACCAATAATTTTACTTTTACATTTGAAACTCCGAATGAATCAAACGGAGGTGCTTACAATAATAATATAGTCTATAATTATAGTAATTTCACAGATTTTAACGATGCTTTAAACAATGATTACAGAATAAAAGATAACGCACAAATTTTAGGGACTATACCGAATCTGCTTACTACCAGTAATTTTAATATGAGCGACATCGGTATACAGGAACAAACGGAAGTATTAAGTAATTTTAAGGTGTTTGGCGTTTGTCTTAAAGATAGTAATAATAATAAAATTACAGATATTTCATCATATGCGGGGGCAAAAGTGAATATAGTTGCAAACTATCAAAATGATAATATCGGCAATATTATGGTTTGTGCTTTATATAATAACAACAATCTTCTGGCATTAGACAAGCGCAATTTATATAATACGGTACAAAATGAGTATAGATATGATTATAATGTACCGGAAAATACACCACAAAATAGTAAAGTAAAAATATTTTTTTGGGATGGTTTTAGTACGATGAAACCGATTGGTAGTGTTTGGGAATGTTAACATAATATATAACAAATATTATCAGGATCAGGTACAAAGAGATACCTGTTGGAGTTGTGGATGAATTATAAACTTGTATGCAAGGTTAAATGTTGATGATATGACAGGAAATTATATTCATTTACAACTAAAGAATTTGCAGATTCACTTGTTGCTGAGTGCAATTGATAAACTAACAAATAGTAGCCATTAAAAAAGCGCAAATATAAATTTGAAAAAGTGTATATTTGCGCTTTTTTTAATGCAATAATTCAATATACAGAAAGAAAAGTGAGAAGAACGCTTAAAAAATGGAGACCCTTGACATGTGTAGTTTTTTATGATAGGATACTGTTATATTAGCTTTAAATCTGTAAATACATATAGTAAATAATTTTTATGTAATACGGACAGCTTGAGCATTTTTTTGAATAAAATAGCCATCCCTATGAACGAAATGACCACTTGAATTTACATGCTCAGATTATTATAATTAATATATCATATATAAACGGAGGGTATACATATGAAAAAGTTGAACATAAAAAAAATATTTTTAATTTACTCCGTTGCCCTGTGTTTGTTTTTTATTCTTTTTAGCAGCTTCAATTATTATTCTTTAAAATCATCCGCTTCACAGCAGTTTAAAACAGCGAATCAAACAGTAATCGGTCAGACAAAAAGGTTATTGGATATGAAGCTGAAAAATATTGATAAGGTAGCTCAGATGCTTGTTGTAAACAGGGATATCCTGGAGTATATTGAAAAGGATTTTGGAAAAAAAAGAATTGCTAGGTATAGTACTATTCAAAAATTATTGGAATCGAATATATTCGCAAGCGGATATATTGATTCCATTTATATTTATTCGCAATTTAAAAATGAATTATTAACTGACAAAAACATAAGTAAAGCGGATGCTTTTTATGACCTTAAGGCTATTGAAATGTATAATGAAATGTCGGGCTACTATGGCTGGTTTGGCGTAAGGAAAATAAAAAAAGACGGTGTGGAGAAAGAGGTTATTACACTGATCAGAAGATTTTCCGTTATTACAAATTCAAACTATCAGGGAGCATGTATTATTAATCTGGACATATCAGTCATTAAGGATGAGCTTGCAAACAGCGCTGATAATGAAGACAAATATTGTATTTTAAACAGCGTTACGAAAGAATATGTTTACAGTACTGACGGAATAGCCGCGGACGACAGTAAAAATTATGAGCTGCTTTCCGCTCTGGATAAAAGTAATTCAGAGACGTTTATCAATAACGAGAAGGTCAGCATATATATGGAAAAATCAGATTATAACACATGGTGTTACTATCTTGTCATACCACAGCGTATATTATTCAATTCCATAATAATGAATGTTGCGGGGCTGCTGCTTATAACATTTATCGTACTGATTTTGATTTTTTTCCTGTACAAAGGTATCAATGCAAAAACTATTAAGCCGGTCAGCGGATTTATCCAATCAATGAATGAGTATATAGAAATGATTGATGACAAGCCGCAGGGACAGTTTATGGATTTTGAAAAGCTTTATAAAACCGTCGTTGACGTATATGTAAAACAGAAAAAAAGAATAGAAGACAGCCTGCCTGTTTTAAAATGGAATCTGTTTATGGATATACTCAACGGAAACAAAACGACCTATGAATCAGTTGAAGTGATTTTGCATGAAATCGGAACGGAAATTTATTCGCAGAACTACATAGTATCCATAATTGAAGTTGATGAGCAGATTTATTATTTTCAGACTATGCATACGGACGACGTGTATTTTATGTTTGACGCGTTATTCAGCAAAGCGGAAACGCTGTTTAACAGGGAAAGCATGAAAAGCTTTATAACAAAAATGGCCGACGACCGCATAGCTGTGGTTTCTTCCTTTAAAACAAGCGACGTTAACGAGAACTATATTATGCTGCTGATGAGCGCCGAACAGCTGAAAAATGAAATGAATTCCAATTTTAATGAAAAGATAACCATTGCAATCGGGGGCGCATATGAGCAATTCAAAAACATTCCGTTATCCTATCGCGAAGCGGAATATGTGCTTGAATACAAGTTTATCATGGGGACAAATTCCATAATATGCATTGAAGATATCCGGCCGAATGATTCCGGCGATGTTATACAAATTACAAACAGGATTTCTCAGATTAAAAATAAGAGGATTGACAGCATTCGTCAGGAAATTATTGATATTTTTGAAATAATCAAAGAAAAACATCTTCAGCCAGAGACAGCTCGCCAGCTTGCGACGCAGATTATATTCAGCCTGTTTCAAATTATTGACAATATGGAAGAAAAAATCACTCAAAAGGAGAGGGAGGATTTTACGGGCGCATACTATGTGCTTGAGAAGAAAGAGACGCTGGCAGAAATTGAGCAGTATACATTAAGCCTTATTTCTATGCTGGAGGAAGCCTATAAAATAGAGGAATCCTCTACGAATAACGATATTTTGATAGAGAGTTTTACATCATATATTAAAGAAAATTATAGAAGTAACGATATGTCGCTTGAGGGCATGGCGGAAAAAGCGGGTATGAGTGTATCTCAATTTAACCGGAGATTTAAGGCAAGCACAGGAATGACTTTTTTAAATTTTTTAATTTGTATACGTATTGAAAAAGCAAAAGAACTGTTGGCGCATACAGATTTTGATTATGAAGAAATTACTCGCGAAGTTGGTTATATTGATTCTCGCAGTTTTATTCGTATGTTTAAGAAAATGACAGGTATTACAGCTGGTGAATACAGGGCAAGACATAAAAAATAATAATACAAAAAAATTAAGGTAAAACCGTTATTTTGCGGTTTTACCTTAATTTTTTTGTATTAAAATGCTGAAAATGACCACCCAAATGAACCGAATTGCCACTTGAAATTAACAAGAATGGACCATATAATAAAAGCATAGAGATCAAACTGGAGGAAAACGCAAATGAACAAAAACATAGAACGCGGCAGGTCAATTAAATTAGAAGCACAAACCTCAAAGAAGATGCGAAATGTTTTTTGGCGGGACAGATATTTATATTTATTGTTCATGCCGGTGCTTGTATATTTTATTGTTTTTAAGTATATACCGATGATAGGCAATATCATTGCATTCAAAGATTATAAAATTTCATTGGGAATATTACAAAGCCAATGGGTTGGGGTTCAGCATTTTGTGCGATTGTTTCATAATGAAGAGTTTTTGAGGATTTTCTGGAATACTTTATCGCTCAGTATTTATGGAATTGTTTTTGGATTTCCCATACCTATCGTATTGGCTATTCTGCTTAACGAAGTGAAAATGCTTAATTATAAAAAAATTGTGCAAAGCATTTTATACATACCTTATTTTGTATCATGGACCATTTTAGGCGGAATTATTATAGCGATTCTGTCGCCGAGCTCGGGAATTATTAATTCCATGCTGATAAAGCTTGGTGTGCAGCCAATTTTCTTTATGGCGGATTCCTTTTGGTGGCGGGTTGTTTACGTTGTATCAGGGATATGGAAGGGCGCCGGCTGGGGTACAATTATTTATCTTGCTGCCATAACGGGAATTGACGCGGAGCTGTATGAAGCTGCAAGAATTGACGGAGCGAACAAATTCCGACAGATTATTCACATTACTTTGCCGGGACTTACGATGACGATTGTCGTTTTATTAATTTTGAATATGGGCAGTGTTATTAATTTGGGGTTTGAACAGATTTACATCCTGCAAAATGATATGGTTAAAAATATTTCAGAGGTATTTGCTACTTATGAATACCGTCTGGGGATACAAAAAATGCAATACAGCTATACAACCGCGCTGGGGTTATTTAAAAGTGTTGTATCACTCATTTTGATTGTAGGCACAAATTTGATTGCCAACCGATTAAGCGATAATGAAGCGGGATTGTGGTAAATTGACAAAACGTATATAAAGGAATGTTAAGAAAAGCGCTTTATAAAAGAAATTTATGCCGCCGGTTTTGGCGGCGGAATGGAGCTTAAAATGATAAATAGAAGAGTTTCAATCGGTGAACAAATATTTTATGTTGTTAATTACGTGATACTGGCACTTTTCGCGTTCGTTACTATTTTTCCGCTGCTACATATATTAGCATTATCATTAAGCAGCTCCAATGAAATTATATCAAGAAATGTATTTTTGCTGCCAAAGGGATTTACGACAGAATCCTATCGCAATATCATAAATGACGGCAGGATTATATTGGGGCTTAAAAATACCGTTGTAATTACCGTAGTAGGAACTTTCCTTAATATGGCGGCAACAATTATGTGCGCCTATCCTCTTTCAAAAAAACGGCTTGCGGGGCGCGGTATTTTTATGGGGCTTATCGTATTTACCATGCTGTTTTCCGGCGGGCTGATTCCATCATTTATACTTGTTAAATTTTTCGGAATTATGGATTCATACTGGGCGTTGTGGCTGCCGGGGCTTATTAGTGTATATAATATGATTGTGCTGCGGACGTTTTTTATGGGGATTCCCGAAAGTTTGGAGGAAGCCGCACAAATTGACGGCGCGAATGATATTTACATATTGGTGCGTATTATTCTTCCGCTGTCTTTGCCCGGAATTGCTACGTTGTCGCTGTTTTACGCTGTAGGATGGTGGAATGAGTATTTCAGCAATATGATATATATTACATCCACAGGTAAAGCTTCAATGGCTTTGATACTGATGCAGATGGTACAAACAGTGTCGGACAGCATGATGCAGTCGGGCGAGGGCGCGTTGGCACAGCAGAAAAGAATTGTTGCAGAGAGCGTAAAGGCGGCAAGCTTTGTTGTTGCGGTTGTTCCTATATTATGCGTATACCCTTTCCTGCAGAAATATTTTGTTAAAGGTGTTATGATAGGGTCAATAAAAGGATAAAAATTTTATACAAGGGGGATTTAAAATGAAAAAGGTATTACACTTACTTATTGTGGCAGCGCTAATAGCTTCGGCCGGAACAGGATGCGGTACGAAAAAACAGGCAAAGTCCGATGCTCCGGAGGTCAGCGTTATGGTTTTTGACACAGGGTCTGTAAACGCTTCCGAGGGAACGTATGAGGATAACAGATGGACAAAATGGATAAACGAAAATTCCGGTGTAAAGGTAAAATGGGTGCCTGTTAACCGCAATCAGGAAACTGATAAGATTAACGCACTTATCGCATCAGGAAGCGCGCCGGATATATTATACCATTTTAACATTAACTACATCGGAAGTTTGGTAAATCAGGGCGTGCTGGCGCCGGTGGGAGAGTATGTGGATAAGTATTCAACTACTTATAAAAGCTATATAAGCCAGCACCCCGAATTAAAGAAATTCACGGATTTCGGAGGGGTAACCTACAGTATGACCACAGCCGCCACTGATATGGTCAAATTGAATCATAGTATATGGATAAGACAGGACTGGCTTGATAAGCTGGGGCTTGAAATGCCGAAGACAGATGGTGAGCTGCTTGCGGTTGCAAGAGCGTTCAGGGATAAAGACCCCGACGGCAACGGAGTAAACGACACAGTTCCGATTGCCGCAAAAGAGTGGTACGACATTATCCCCGATATGTATAATGCTGGTCACCGCTGGTATGTCAATGAGGACGGCTCACTTGAGTTCGGGTTCCTTTCAGACAGATTTAAAGATGTGCTCAGCTTCTTTAAAACATTATACGATGAGCGATTAATCAGTCCGGAATTTGCGATTGATAAAGATTTCTCTATGCAAAAAGGATACTGGGTAACCGGAAAAACAGGAATGCTTATGAATCAATGGCCATCAGCCACCAATGAAGAACTGATGAAAAATGATCCTTCCGCAAAGCCGGTTATACTGCCTCCGGTTACAACAAAATACGGAGTAGGCGGCTACTACAAGGAACCCGACGCCAGCCAGTTCATAGTATTTAACAAGGATATCAAGAATCCGGAAGCGGCAATCCGCTTTTTGGATTGGCTGATGGATAAAGGGGATTTTAAACTAACTAACGGTGACGAAGGTGTGCATTATAAAATGGTCAATAATGTACCCAAAGTGATTGACGCGGAAAAGAATAAAACAGAACTTAATTACGCAGGAGCGTATGCTTATTTAAGCACAATACCATTCAATCCGGATAAATTGCTTGAGCCAAATAAAGATGATGAGGTGTCTCGCGCATTGGCACGTCAGAACTATGACAGTTATCAGATAAACAGCAAAATTAATTTCAGAAATGATTTGCCGAGGTCGCCGGACGTTGAACAATTCACAAATTTAATGACCGAGTGGGGAATCAAACGCGACGACATAAGAATTAATGTTATCACCGGCGGCGAAGAATATACGCCTGAATGGGGGCTTGCGCAGCTGCGTGCTGAATGGGATAAACTTGGCGGACAGAATGTAAATAAGCTTGTGAAGGAATGGTATGACGCCAATGTAAAATAAGGCAAAAAAGCTATGGATAACAAAAAGAGGGGGGAGCAGATGAAAAAACTTATATCTTTAGCATTATGCCTTATCATTCTTTCTGCGTGTATTTGTATGCCTGTTGTATATGCGGAATATGAGCAGCCGGGCGCAAGCGTTTGGTTTGTTTATCCTTATAATGGATTTACGGCCGACATTGGAGTCGACGGAACATATAAACATCATGGCAACAGCTCGCTGAAAATTGTTAATAATAATGATTCATCAAAATCCGCAAAAATTGCGACCCACACATCAAACTGGATAACTTCAAGCGATATCGGCTCAACATACCGTATGAGCTTTTGGGTGAAAACCGAAAATATCCTTGCGGACAGTTTTTATTATCTGCCGAGCTATCTGGATGACAGCACAAAAAAAGCGGTGGCGGCGGGGACAAACGACTGGACATATTATACGACAGACTTTATAATAAATCAAACCTTTATGAGTAACGGAACATATTTAGGCTTTGAAATAAAAAACAAAGGTACAATTTGGATTGATGAGGTTTCCATGAGAAAGGTAAACGGCGACGGCACGCTGGGCATGAATACGATTGCCAATCCGAGCTTTGAGTGGTATGGCTTTTATTCCGGAGGAAACAAATATGACACAACCACCGCCCCGAATTGGACGGTTTATACGCAAAATAGCCCTTATGATATGGAAGAAAGCGTGGTAACCAATGTTAAGCATTCGGGGAATTCGTCTTTACGGTTAACAAACAACATGGGAGCAATAGCGTATATTTATTTAAGATTATTTCAAAATGTTCAGGGATTGGAAGATGGAAAAAAATATAGATATAGCTTTTGGGTAAAATCGGAAAACAAATTTGCTCAGAGCATGCAGTTTCGGCCTTGCATTGACACAGGCCCCGGATCGGCAGGGTTTGGCGATAATGTTTTCGGAAACAGAGATTGGAATTATGTAAGCCATGATTGGACAAAAGACGGCAGCTGGGGAAATACTGATTTTAGCATTGATATCGGAAGCAGCGGTACACTCTGGCTGGATGATATAAGCGTTCAATGTATAAATGCGGATGGCTCACTTGGTGAAAATATTATCCTGAATCCGGGCTTTGAAGAAGGAGCAGACCTGACGCCGCCGATTGACGTAACAAATATTACCGTCGCTTTCAATAATGATTATTATGATGTAGCGTGGGTAAATCCCTCAGATTGTATTTATTCGGTAATTTACAGGGTTGACGCAAGCGGGCTGGTATTTTACGGACAGTATGATAAAGAAATTAATTCCGCAAGCATTACAGGACTCTCAAATAACGCTTATTATAGGTTCTGCATAAAGTCGGTTGACAGAGCGGAAAATGTTTCATCAGGCGCATTTTTTGAAATTGACAGGCGTGAACTTGTACCGGTAGATTTGAGGTTCTACGACCCTCAGACAGGTCAGCCCCTCAGCAGTATTCAAAGCGGATTTGTCGAAGCCCGTTTCAGGGTAAGAAAACCAAATGACGCGGGGAATGGAAAGGTTGATTTTATAGTAGTCATATATCAGGATAAAAAAATGGTTGAATGTTCCCGGATAACAACAAATATTACGAAAAATAATCCAAATGAATATGAAGATTTCGCTATCGGATTTAATATCTTAGGACCGGTTTCCGAAGGCTGCGAGGTAAAGGTATTTGCGTGGACGGCAAATATGGTTCCGATAGAAAAATCAGCAGAATTACGAGGTACTCTATGAAAAAAAATATATCTTTAGTATTATGCCTTATCATCCTGTCGGCGTGCGTTTGTATGCCTGTTGCGCATGCGGAATATGAGCAGCCGGGCGCAAGCGTTTGGTTTGTATATCCATATAACGGATTTACAGCCGAAATTGGAGTAGACGGAACATATAAACATCATGGAAACAGCTCACTGAAAATAGTGAACACAAATGATTCGTCCAAATCCGCTAAAATTGCGACTCACTCATCAAACTGGATAAGTAAAAGTGATATTGGGTCGACATATCGTATGAGCTTTTGGGTGAAAACCGAAAATATCCTCGCGGACAGTTTTTATTATCTGCCGAGCTATATGGATAACAACACAAAAAAAGCTGTGGCGGCGGGCACAAACGACTGGACCTGTTATACGACAGACTTTGTAATAAATCAAACCTTTATGAGTAACGGAACATATTTAGGGTTTGAAATTAGAAACAAAGGGACAATTTGGATTGACGAGGTTTCCATGCAAAAGGTAAACAGCGACGGCACTCTGGGCTTAAATACGATTGCAAATCCAAGCTTTGAGTGGTACGGTTTTTATTTTGGAGGGGACAAAAATGATACCGAAACCGCTCCGAGCTGGACGATTTTTACACAAAGAACACCCGATTATGATATGGAATCAAGAGTGGTAACCAATATTAAGCGTTCAGGCGAGGCTTCATTAAAGCTGACAAATAACATGGGAGCAATAGCGTATATTTATTTAAGATTATATCAGAATATACCGAATTTGGAGAATGGAAAGAAATACAGATACAGCTTTTGGGTAAAGTCGGAAAATAAATTCGCTCAAAATATGTTATACAGACCCTGTGTTGACTCAGGTCCCAGCCCGGCAGGATTTGGTGATAATGTTTTCGGAAACAAGGACTGGAATCTTGTAAGCCGTGATTGGACAAAAGACAGCGGTTGGGGAAACACTAATTTTAGTATTGATATCGGAAGCAGCGGCACACTCTGGCTGGATGATTTAAGCGTTCAGCTTGTAAATGACGACGGCTCGCTTGGTAACAACCTATTGGAAAATCCGGGCTTTGAGTCTAAGGTCGACTTGATACCGACCGGTGAAGTAACAAGCATTAATGTTACCAGCGCTTTTGATAACGCAACTCTTAGCTGGACAAATCCTGCAGATCCCAAGGCTGATGCGGATTTTTGGGGAACCGAAATTTATATGGTACAGCCGTCTGCAGAATTAAAATTAATAGCAAGTTTAGACAAGTCCAAAACTTCATATAAGGTAACAAATCTAAACGGAGGCACAACCTATAATATATTAATAAAAGCGCTGGATAAAAGCTGCAATTCCTCGGCGGGTTCAAAGGTAACCTTTGAAACATTGGGGATGTATGTTAATCATCCGGTTTTCACGCAAAACGGCCTGCCTGTAAGCCGTCTTGCGTCCGGTGATATTGAAGCTAAGGCGGATATTCAATATTGCCTTGATAATCCGCAGGAGGTAACGCTCATTATGGCGCTTTACAAAGACAATTATATGATAAGCGCTGCTGCCACTAAAAGATCGCTGATTAAAAATGATACAAACAGCGTCAGCGCAAGTTTAAACGTAGGCGCTCTTTCGGATGGCGAATACAAACTGTATACATATGTATGGGACGATATTTTTAAAGGCAAATTGCTTGCCGGCTATTCTGTTATTGATAAAAGTGGTATTAATCATTTTGATTAATTCATAAAAAATAAAAAAGGAGTGGAATTAAATGAAAAAAGGTCTATGTCTAGTGTTAAGCATCATTATGCTGGTATGCATTTGCGGATTTCCTTGCACTGTTGGGGCGTGGGATTACAATAGCTGGGAAAATTTAGAAAGTACCGCGACGAAATGGTACTGCGTTTATTCCGGTGATTCACCTGCTAGCAGAGTGAAAATTGATGCGGAAGCAGAAAACCATGTCCAAGGGAAAAGCTCATTAAAAATTGAAAACCTATCAGATGTAAAGAGCTTTGATATTGTATCGGGTACCGGAGATATGATAACAGCGGCGGATATTGGTTCTTCATATCGAATTGTTTTTTGGGCGAAAGGTGCATATTGTAATTCTAGTACGATTTCTTTTTACCCCAAATATCATTTTGATGATAATAAAGTGGTACTTGATCTCGGTGACAGACGAGTATGGCAAAGATTTGAGACTACACTGGTTGTGGATGAAAATTTTTTAGCAGCTGGTGACACAGGAAGCGGAAGCGCTATAGCCTTTGAAATTAGGGGGCAAGGTGTAATATGGATTGACAATGTATCCGTTCAAAAAATAATCGGAAACGGAATATATGGCCCTAACGTGCTTCCGAATCCAACGTTCGAACGCGGTTACGAGCATTATAACGGAACTGATTGTTATGATACGGAAACAGTTCCACATTGGACTGTTTTTTCAAGCCGCCCGACTTATGACATGGACGCGCGCATCGTATCGGATGTTTTTCGTAGCGAAGGACATTCACTGAGATTGAAAAACAATATGGGTTGTGTGCAATGGCTTTATTTTAGGCTGTTTCAAAGTTATGCAGATAGAATCAGTAACGGTGCAACTGAAGTATATAATTACAGCTTTTGGGTAAAATCTGAAAACCAGACCAGATCTGATATGCTTTTTGGGGCTAGTATTGGAGGCGGTCATGACAGCGGGTTCAATGATCAGGTATATGGAAGCAGGGATTGGACACAAATTACAGGAACTTGGAGTCCAACAGGGACTTGGAGTAATGAGCACTGGGGGAATTATGACTTCTTTATAACATCAGGAAGCAACGGCACTATTTGGATTGACGATGTAGAGATTAAAAAGGCCGATGGCTCCGGCTCGAACATTGTTTTAAATCCGGGCTTCGAAATATTGCCGGATGCTGACCAGCAACGCCGTGATATTGAGAATGCATCGGTAAAGCCAAGCGTAAATTCGGCAAAAATAAGCTGGAAAAACCCAGAAGATTACAGATTTGCCGGAACTAAGGTTTACAAGGTTATAGATGGTTACACATCGCTTTTAACTGATTTGCCAAAAGAAGCAGCCGAGTATACTGCCGACTCTACAGGAAGATATATTATAACAACTTACGGTCAATATTCAATCCCTAATGTAGCAAATGACGGGTATTTGAACTCTCCGGGAGTAACCGTTGATGTAAATTTCGTGGATTTTAGCATTGACAAAACTTTTATAAAGATTGACGGCGCTGAAAACGGAAACCTGATAGCGGGAACAACAAAACCATGCATTTCTGCAATATCAAAAGATGCTAAAACCGTGACTTTGGCTTTAGCCCTGTATAATGGAAACAAGCTGGTGAACTGTGTATGCGAAAATGTTAATGTAGCCGGAGGCTCTGCTTTAGAAGAAATTACCACCACAAATTCTCTTACCATACCTGATATTAGCAGCGGCAATTATTCGGCAAAGGTATTTGTTTTTGACAATACCAATAATATGAAACCATTATTGACAAACGTTACGGCTATTGTGCCGCCGCAGGCTAACTAAATTATTGAATAACAGTATCATAGGGGGTTATAGAAATGAAAAAATTATTCTGTATATTTTTGATGATTAGTATATACATCAGCCTTATAGCTTTTCCTTGTTTAGCTGCTACATCCCCCAGTGATTACTGGCAATTTGAAACATTTGGAGGCGCTGCCGCAACTGCGGCTGTTGTTTCTGATGTCAAATTTAAGGGCAGAGCGTCTGTAAAGGTTGAAAATAAATCTGCGAAAGCGAGTAATACATACGCTGTTTTGTCGGCTGGGGTGTCGGCCATAGCCAATACTACATATAAATATAGCTTTTGGATAAGAACCAAGGAGCTTTCAGACGGCTTTTATTTCAGCCATGACAACCTGCAAACATTAAATTTTATAAAACCTGTTAATAATTTGTCCACATGGAAATGCATCTCATACGAATTTACCACATCAGCTAACGCCGCAAGCTATAATAATATAAAATTTATGATTGATAATGTTGGCGCAATATGGATAGATGAAATCAGCGTACAAAAGAAAAATAATGACGGGACTTTTGAACCCAATATTGTAAAAAACTCAGGATTTGAAACCTTTGGCTTATATTCAGGCGGATATAACTACGATACAGTTCTCGTTCCGGGTTGGACGGTTATGAAGCCGAGGGCGGATATGGATTATGACGCGAGCGTGGTAACCGATGTTAAACATTCCGGTTCTTCTTCGCTTAAAATTGTAAATAATGTGAGCACTGTGCCGTATGCTTTTTTAAGAGTGTTTCAAAACGTGCCAATGCCGCTGAATGATGGCAAAACCTATAAATACACCTTCTGGATAAAATCAGAAAATCAATCAAATCCGGTATCGTGCAGCCCGAACGGCAATAACAATCCCTATAAAGCTCTGCCGGTATTTGGAACTCATGACTGGACGCAAATATCATTTGAATGCACAAATTCATCATGGAGTGACACCAGTTTTCATCTTACATCGGAAAATACCGGTGTTCTTTGGATTGACGATGTAAGTGTGCAGGTTAAAAACGGAGATACCTATGGAAATAATCTTGTGAATAATCCGGGGTTTGAAGAAGCGGGCAGTCAAACGGATATACTTTATTCGCAGTTTAATAATATAAAAATTCAAAAAATTCCTAAGCTGGATTCCATGCTTCAGGAATGTGAAAAATTCGGGATACCTGTTGATTATGAGCAGGTAAACCGTTCTGTAATCGGTAATTTCGCAGAATATGGAATTGGAGATGTTTTAAACGGAAAGGTAACCCGCGCGGAATATGTGCTTCAGTGCATTGAGGAATTATATAATAAAGCAGAGGCGGCTTTGATATCGAATATATCAGGACTTGGCAAGCCATTGTCTGTGCCCAGATATAAAACCGGCGATGTAACCATAGATGGCTATGGATTTAAAGGCAATACAACACAGTCAGGCGTAGAAACTGTCCAACCTATTTTATTTACAGGTTATAACACTATGGGAAGCGTGGGGGAGGCAGTTGAAAATCTTGACGGCTTTGGCGTAAACCTGATGCAAAATGATATGTATTCATCGCCGAAAAATATGATAATACCAACAGAAGATACAGGCTGGATGTTGGAAAGATTTAATAATCCCGTGGGCGAAACGGGCGCCGATTGTAACAGAGTTGCAAGCGGTACAACAGCGGCAACCATTTCATGCAGTTCAAATCAGGATTATGTAGGTATTTCACTGGCCCAAATTATAGCTGTTGAGCCAAATACGAAATATATATTCACTGCAAAAGCAACGGGTGAAAATGTAACCTGGCCAAGCGTATATTTCGGCAGTACGGAGCACAGAAAATATTTTGTCAGCGGAACCTATGATTGGACGGAATTTACATATGAATATACAACAGGTTCCGATGAAACTTCCTTTACATACAGATTATGCGCTGACAGACCCATAGATAAGCTATGGTTTGATGATTTAACTATGGTTAAAGAGGGAACAAACGTTAATTTGCTGGTGAACGGCGGGTTTGAAAGCGGTGTTCCTGTTACAAGCGAAATTGGCGTTTCGCTTTCCAGTGTGGCAAATTTAGTTTCCGCGCTTAAAAAAGCGGAAGCGAATAATTTAAGAATTGACGTTTTGATGTCTCTGCATTATTTTCCGGAATGGCTGAAAACGAGGTATCCGGATATTGCATCATCGCAAGCGTCAACATGCTTTTTAAACTTTAATATATTCCACCCGAAGGTTAACGAGGCTTTGAATATCAGTATTAAATATCTGACGAGCAGTATAAAAGAATTTAAATCTGTAAACAGCATATGCATTTCCAATGAACCGACCTATAATACCAGCAAGTGTTTTACATTAGGAAGTGACAGTTATGGTCTTGCGGCAAAATGGCAGGCGTATTTGCAATCTGTTTATGGCAGTATATCGTCGCTGAATTCAGCTTACGGAATGAATTGGCCTTTTAAGTATTCGAGTTTTGCCAGTGTTCCTATGCCATCGGCGGTGGCTAAAAACGTAAAATATTACGATTATATGATTTTTAATAATATAATCCTTTCAGATTGGCATAAAGGGCTTGCTCAGGCAGTCCATGCCGTTATGCCGGGTATACCTGTTCATTCTAAAATTATGGACGGTATGCTTACGGCGGAGAGAGGCGTAAATAGCTTGGAATGGGGGTCTGAGCCGGAATATTTTGCTCAGTTCAGCGATGTGCACGGAAATGATTCATCGAACTATATCGCTAGGCCTGTCGCGACAATTACTGACAAAATTAAATGGTATGACCTTTTGTCATCCTTGAAAAAAATGCCTGTTTATAATTCCGAGGATCATATAATCTTTGATGAGGATACACAATATATACCCCAGCAGGTGAATCATTGGGTTTCGGATATGTGGCAAGGGGCTATTCATAGGCGCAGCGCTTCTACCGCATGGTTTTGGGAAAGAAACTATGACGATACCAACGCTACGTCAAGGAGCGTAAAATGCCGCCCTGACGTGGTAGCGGGCATGGGTAAAACAAGCCTTGATTTAAACAGATTATCAGGCGAGGTTAAAGCCTTGGCGGACGAGCAGGCTGAGGTTGCTATACTTTATTCAATACCATCGAGATTGTATATGCAAAATGCCTATATCAACTCTGTTGACAAGATTTATAAAGGAATCATTTATAACGGCGAAAAGGCGGCCTTTATAAGTGAGAAACAGTTAGCGGCGCATGAATTCGGCAATTTAAAGGCGATAATTATACCTGTCGCGAATAATGTGCTTCCTTCCACAGTGGACTCGCTGAAATATTTTATTGATAACGGCGGAAAGGTCATGATTTTTGGAAACTCATCTCTTGGAAAGAACCAAGGCAACAGCAGTAATGACGCTGCTACGCTTTCCTCTGTAACTACAAGGTCTACTGTTATTCCCGTAACATTAAATTCCGATAGTTCAGACATAACCTCTCCGACACAAGCTTCCATTAAAACAAGCATAGCCGGATTGCTGGGGCAAATAGGCACAAATGGCATAACTGTAATTGATAACGCTACAGGTGTTGAGGTGGATGGCACTGAGTATACAAGCTGCGTTAAGGATGGGAAAATCTTAGTAAATTTATGCAATTATGAATGGAACACAAAAAATATATCTGTACAATATAATGGACAGGTTATAAGTAACGCGGAGGATTTAATAAGCAACAGCAAGGTAAACTGTAACAGCTTAGAGATAAACGGTTTTGAGCCTGTTTTGATTTCATCGATATTACTGGACGAGGTTCAAAATCTGACTGCGCTTGTGCAGGGAAACGCAATTACTCTATCGTGGCAATATCAGCCCACAAGCATATTGCAGTGTTTTTCGATATTCAGAATATCGGAAGATGGTTCGGAAGAGTTTGTAGCGGACGTTAACGCCGGTGAATTATCTTATACGGCAGGCGGGCTTAATATCGGCGAGGAATACACCTTTGCTGTCAAGTGTAAAAACAATTCGGGCTTGTTAACGGAAGGAGTCCGCGTAACGCAAACACCGAATTATGTTTTTGAATTTACCTATTCAAATTTTAACGCCGTCGCGCAGAGAATAGACGCGGATGTATCCGTGAAAAATATCAGCAATGAAAAAAGGTTCGGATGTATATTGCTGTCGGTTTATGATGAGAACAACGCTCTTGTTAAATATGCTGTTGTTTCAAGATATTTTGAAGCAATGACAACTGAGATAATTAACGTTTCACTGCAGCTTTCCGCAAATATTCCTAAGTACAGCGCGGAAGTTAAGGTTTTGAGTGATTTAGATAATAAACAAGTGTTATCGCAAATAATAAACGATAAATATGGTTGGGAGTAGTCATATGTATAATAAGCTTATAAAAAAATTTAACATTGCGGTATTATTAATTGCACTAAATATATCTTTGTTTTTGCCGTGCAGCGTGTCGGCAGCTATTGTTGATGAATCATCAGTAAAAGGCTGGATTATTGAAATCGGCGGAGACGCAAGGGCGGAGTGCAGTATTGTGGGTGATGAAAAAGCAAGCGGAAATTCATCAGTAAAAATTGTTAACCAGTCGCCGAACGCCCCGTTTGTCTTTTTGAATTTGCATCAGAATGTGCAAGGCGCAAAGGAAAATACAACATACGAATGCAGCTTTAAAATCAAAGCCGAGGAAGCAAACAACTTTTGGTGGGGACCGGCTAATTATGACGTAAGAAACTGGTACAGCGGCACAACGGACTGGAAGGAATTAAAATGCTATTATCGGGTTACCAATGACGTAAACAAACTGGTATTCAGATTCGGCTCGGACGGACCGGGTACCGTATGGCTGGATGATATATCCGTTAAAGAGGTTGGTACATATAAAAACCTGATTAAAAACCCCGGATTTGAGTCCGACGAAGATACCGGGTCCGCTGCGATACAGCAGTTTTCCGACCCTTTAGCGGAACAAAATGCGAATCGTACTATATTTCAAAAAGAGATGCTTCCATATGTGCTTGGCAGCGGAAGGTATATGCCGCTGTTATATGCTGACAGCATTAAAATCGACGGCGGCCTTAAAGACTGGAATAACCAGACTTATGTTAAGCTTCCGACCTTGAAATCGCAAATTAAAGCTTTTGAGTCACATAATGGGGATGATGACCTGTCGGCCGTGGTTTACATGGCATATGACGACCAAAACATTTATTTTGCCGCCGATGTTACCGATGACAAGCATTTCACACACGATACCTATTGGCAGGGCGACAGCATTCAACTTGCCTTCGGAACAAAAGAGCTTTTTTTAATTGAAATAGGGCTGAAACACAATGACGACGGCAGTTCGGAAATAAACTGCCCGAATGAGGAAATAAGAAAGAAAATTAATCTAAAAACAATACGTAACGGAACGAAAACAATATACGAGGCTTCAATTAATTGGTCGGCATTAACGTCCGAAAAAAAGGACAAAGCGCTTATGGCAAACATTCTGGTTAACGATAATGACGGCGAGGGGAGAAAGGCGTACTTTGAGTGGACTCCCGGTATCGGCGAAACAAAGGATAGTACAGGCTTTGTAAGGCTTGATTATATTGACAAAGCGGCGGACAGCCTTTCGTTTATTGAGGGCAGCGGCAATGTTGTTATAAATAACAAAGCGAACTACATGCTTACTATATCAAATAATTCGGATAAGGCTAAGGGTATTCAGGTTGTTATACCAAATACTTCATATGGGAAAATAGGCAAGCATTTTAATATTCAGCCGAACAGTATAATGAGAACTAACCTGAATTTTGCTTTTGGCACAATCGGCGATTTTAATATTGAAGCGCAGGTTACGGATGATTCCGGAAATACATCAATGATTGAAAAGACTGTTACGGTTACGCCGGACAAAAAATACATGAATGATATATTTGAGAAAATTAAAAACGTTAAGCTTCCAAAGCTAAAAACGCTGCTTGACCAGTGCAAGGACAGCGGAATTGCGACGGACTATGAAGAAATAAATTATAATACCATCAGCGACTTTATAGGTTACGGTCAGGCTGATATTAGAAATAATCTGATTTCCCGCTCGCAATATGTGGCGAATTGTTTGGAAAATATGTATGATGAAACCGAAGCAGCGTTAAATAATTATTTAAACGGCAAAAAAACGCCCAAAAAGGCAATAAAGCTTGCGGGCGAAAAAGCGGAAATTAAGGGATATTCATTTATTGCGGATACTATTAATCCCGACACAAAAAAAGTTGAAAAAAGACCTGTGTTTTTAAATGGTTTCGGACATGCAAAAAAGGTGCGCGATGATATTAATAAGCTTGACGGCTTTGGGGTATCCTTAATTCAGAATGAAATGGGTCCGATGCACGTTATTGTTCCTTCGCAGGATATTAAAGAAACCGACAATTCACCGCTTTGTAATAAGGTTGCAGGTGAATACGGTATTTCCTACAATTATATTAAAGAAGAAATCATTCCGCTTTTGCAAAACGCGGAGAAGAATAATATAAAGGTTGATTTGCTCTTGTCGCCGCATTATTTTCCGGGATTTTTGCTTGACAAATATCCCGAGCTTAGGATAAAAAGCAACATGAACGGATTATTCTTAGGATACAATATTTATAATCCTAAGTCAATGGAAGTAATTAAGTTGTTTTTGGAAACTTTAATACCATGTATTAAGGATTATAAAGCATTAAACAGCCTATGTATTTCAAATGAACCCGTATATCCTACAAACGCTTGCTTCGACATTAATGATAAGGAGTCTTACCTGTCGGTCGAATGGGCAAAATTTTTAGAAAAAAATCACACTACGATTGAAAACCTGAACAAAGCGTACGAAACGGATTATAAAAGCTTTTCGGATGTTGTGATGCCAATGGAAATTACATCGTCGCCGGCGTGCTATGACTATATCATTTTCAACGATATTATGTTTACAAAGTGGCATAAGGATATGGCGGATACTATTCGTAAAATCGCACCCGATATCCCGTTGCATTCTAAAATGATGGGCGCTCACCTGACCAACAGAAGGGGAAAAGAATCGCTGGCATGGGGCGCGGATCCTGAGTATTTTGCTCAGTTCAGCGACATTTCCGGTAATGACGCGGAAAATCTTATATTTAATGACGCTGTTAAAATTACAGATAAAATGAAATGGTATGACCTGCAAACTTCTATTAAAGAAGCGCCTGTTTATAATTCCGAAGACCATATCATCATGGACGGAAGCATGCAATATGTGCCGCAGCAAGTAAATCACTGGGTTTCGGATATGTGGCAGGGCGCAATCCATAGAAGAGGCGCAACGGCGGCTTGGATTTGGGCAAGAAATTATGACAGAAAGAGCGTTGAAGCAGGATGTATACTTGAACGTCCCGATGTTCTTGCGGCGGCGGGAAAGGTTAACCTTGATTTAAACAGGCTTGCCTTGGAAGCTACCGCGCTTCAAAATGCGCCGGCGAAAGCGGGAATATTATATTCCATAACCTCAAGGCTGTATTCGCCCGCCTATATTGATACTGTCGACGCTGTTTATACTTCATTGATATTTAATGGAAAGCGTGCCGGTTTTATTACTGAAACGCAGATTGACAAGAGGCTATTTAAGGATTATAATGTCATTATTGTACCAAACGCTGCAAACGTTGACGAAAAAACCGCCGAGGGGATTCGTGCTTTTATCGAAAACGGTGGGAAGGTTATACTTGTCGGCAGCGACTGCCTTACGAAAAATGAATACAACGAAGCCTTAGACAGCGAACTGGTTAAATTTATCAATGATAAGTCAGTGAAAATACCTGTAAAGCTGGATGACAACCAAAAGAATGTGCAAGACAAAGAAAACCTAAGCGGGCTTATAGCGGCTGAAATATGCGATGAGAGCGTAAAGCTTGTTGACACTGCAACAGGCAAGCCTGTATACGGAGCCGATTGGATCAGCACTGAATATAATGGGAATCTGCTGATTAACATATGCAGTTATGAATGGGACGGCGCAAAGAAGATTACCGTGCTGATTAACGGCAAAAAAGCTTCGGCAATTACAGAGCTGATTTCAGGAGAGGCAATAAACAGCGAAGAGATTGAGCTGAAACCGTATACGCCTCTTTTGCTGGAAGTAAAGTATTAATAAAAAATGAAAGGGATTTGGATATGAAATTAAAAAAGTATTTTGCATTAATCTTTATATTCACAGTAATATGCTGCAATCTGCAAGCAATTGCGCTAGAAAGCAATTTAGGAATAAAAAGGGTATACATTTCAGGCGATCAGGTAAAGGTGTCCGGACAGTTAACGCCAAATGCGAAGTTTACTGTAAGAGCTATGAGAGAGGGAAGCGTCGGCATTGAAACCTTTCGGTATTTCTGGCAGGACAGCGCTAAAGATGACGGCAGCTTTTTGTTTGAATTCGGTATGATTGATATTGATGCGTCCGGCAACGGCACAGACGGCATATATGAAGTTTATGTTACCAATGAAAACGGAGTCATATATGGCCCGGGCAGATTTATCTATTCCTTGAAGGAACTTAGAGATAGTATTGTAAGCAGTATAAACAGTGCTGTGAGCAGTGATAAGCTTGATACGGATATTTTAAGTGCGGAGAGCAATTTCAATGTATTAAGCTCGCTTGGTATTTTTATTGAGGATTATAAGAGCCTAAGCAGCGCTGACCGGCTGGAGATATGCGGCGCAATAATGAATAAAAGCGAGAATTATACCGAGAGCGCTTTGGTAAAAACCTTTAACGACGCGTTAGCAGTAGTCTGCATCAAATCCGCTGACAGCAGCGCTAAAGTTGGCGAACTCATAAATAAATATAATGAAATGACATTGCAGTTTGTTACAGAGGATAACAAGCCTTACAGCAGCTTTAGCGGCAATAAGCCTATGCTGGACTGGATAAATGAGGTTATTTATGTAAACAAAAACGCGGGCAGTATTACAGGTTTAAGAAAGGTTTTTTGCGAAGCCGTCGCATTGTATTACATTAATAATGAACCATACGCGGGTATGAAAGCGCTGCTGGAAAGCTATGCAAACACTCTTGAGTTAACATCGGACAGCAATTATCAGAAGTATATACAAGCGGATAAAATGGCAGGAGTTCCGTATATAAGCAAGGAGATTGTAAAAGCCGCGAAAAATAATCCTTTTAAAACAAAAAAGGAATTAAAAGACGCTATAAAAAACGGAGTTAAAAGCTGGGAGGATTATAAGGAGGATCAAGAGGATGGCAGAGGCGGTTCTACAGGAGGCGGGAAAAAGAACAGTAGCACATCCGCAGTTGTAAGCAAGCCGGTTCCGACAAGCGAACCGGATAAAACAGTTACATATACAGATCTTAAAACGAGTGAATGGGCAAGGGTGTATATTGAGGAATTATCTAAAAAAGGCATAGTTAGCGGCGAAGGCGATAACAGGTTTAATCCTGATGGCTCTGTCACTAGGGAACAGGCTGTGAAAATGTTTATTCTGGCATTTAACATAAGCGATAACGGCACGCAAGCTGAATTTGACGATGTTAAAAAAGACGATTGGTTTTATAAATATATCAATATAGCAAACAGCCGCGGACTTGTAAACGGAATATCAGAAAATCTGTTTGGAGTCGGAACCGACGTCACAAGGGAAGATATGTGTGTAATGACATACAGGCTGCTTTTGGCAAATGGCAACCAGCTTCCAAAAGTTACGCAAGATTTGAAGTTCAGCGATCACGAACAAATTAATGATTACGCAAAAGACTCAGTTTATATTATGAAAGAGCTTGGAGTCATTAATGGTATTAATGAAAACAGTTTTGCTCCGAAGGAAAAGCTGACCCGCGCTCAGGCGGCGAAAATAATATATATGCTTTTGTATTTATAATGGAGGGTTATTTTGATGAAACATAATGGTTTAAAGCTGTTATCAATTAATATCGCGGTAATTTTCATTTTGACTTGCGTTATGGGTGTTTCTTATGCGGATGAGAATATCTATGAAAAGTATTCGGAAGCGATAAACATTGTCAGCAAAATCGGGATTATAGAAAATTACGAGGACGGCACTTTCCAGCCCGAAAATCTTGTTACAAGAGCCGAATATGCCGTTATGCTGTCAAAGCTCGCGGGAATCGACGGTATTAACAGTCAAAACAGCAGGTTTGCTGATGCCCAAAATGATTACTGGGCAAGCGCGGCTATTGGCGCTTGTGACGCGATTGGGCTCATGGGCGGATATGAGGATAAATTTGAACCGGAAGAATTTATTACCTATGAGCAGGTAATAAAAACGCTTGTACGTCTTATCGGCTATGATATGATTGCGGATTATAGGGGGGGCTATCCTGTCGGTTATTTCGTGGTTGCGCAAGAAAAGGGCATTATAGATAATAATATCAGTTATGGCTCAACAAATGAAAGCATAACAAGGGGAGTTCTTGCACAGGTAATTTATAATTCTCTTGAAATAGATATTATGCAAAAAAAGGCGGACTCGGATTCATACGAGTTGAACGCTGTAAAAGGTGAAAATGTTCTGACAGAATATATGAAGCTGTATAAAAAAACAGGGATACTGACTGCTACCGAAGACACAAGCCTTACAGGTGAAAGCTCTCTGAGTGATGGGGAAGTAATGATTGAACTTCTGGTGCTGAAAGCTGGAAATAGTGGCGCAAAGGAGCTTTTGGGGCAAAATGTCGAAGCATATTATAAGGTAGACGATAATGATGATAATGTGATTGTCTGTATTGACGCTCTGAAAAATGAATTGCTGGAAATTAAGGCGGAGGATATCGAAAAAGTATCCGGCAATAACACAATTACATACACCGTTGACGATAAGGAGAAAACCGCCAGGCTGTCAAGCGTTGCGGATGTTATCTTTAACGGCGCGGCAATGCCGGAATTTTCAGCTGCCGATTTGAAGCCCGATTCGGGAAAAATAGTGTTAATAGATAACGATCGTGATGAAGTTTATGATGTTGTAAGGGTCACCTCATACATAACCTATGTTGTGGCGGGAGTAAGCAAAGCGCAGCAAAAGCTATGGGGGGAGCTTGGTCAGCCGCCAATAGATTTGAAGGATAATGATATTAAATGGACTATATATAAAGATAATGAAAAAGTAGGATTTGACGCGATTTCCCCCGGCGTTGTTTTTCAGGTAGAAGCTTCAAGAGAAAAAACGGAAGGCGGAATACGTAAAATTGACGCAGGCCTATCTTCAATATACAAATTTTATATGATTACCAATGTAATCAGCGGCACTTTAACGGAAGAAACGGATGATTCCCTTACGATTGACGGTGTTGAATATAAAAAATCAATTGCGCTGAGTGTTCTGATAGAAAGCAAAGAAGTCGTGCAGCCTGAGGCAAACCGAGTGGGTCTGTTTTATATCGGATTCAATAATGAGGCGGTTTATATTATCGACAGAACAAACTCACGTTGGAGTTACGGATATTTAATCGAAGCTGAATCAGTCAAACAGGGTGTTGATTATGTTGGCGAGGTTAAGCTACTCACTACCGATAATAAAGTTAATATATATAAAACAAAAAGCAAGATATATTTTGACGGTAAAAAGATTACAGTAGATGAAAACTTTGAAAAAAGCTTCAGCGCGGACGGTACCTTTGAACAGCAGATTATAAGATACAGGCTAAGCGGCAATTTGATAAGCGAAATTGATACAAAACAGCTGGATGAAAAATATGAGAAGAGCGATACTTCGCTGAAAGCCGGAAGCAAACGAAGTCAGGCTTTTTACAAGACTAACACGCTTACCTTTGATTTGAAATACGCAATAAATCAATCGACTGTGGTATTTGTAGTGCCTCCGGCAAATAAGATCAGTACGGCGGATGACGAGCAGTATTTTACAACCAACCGTGATTATTTAAGCGGCGATTGGAAGTATGATGTTCAGCCGTATGATTTGTCTGACGCAAATGTAGCTGATGTGTTGGTTGTTTATGAGGACAACACGAAGGGCGGCAGTGAATATCTTTTTGTTGAAAAAGTAACACGGTGCGTAGGTGAAGAGGGCAGCAGCTATAAAATTGACGGATATATTGCTTCTGAAAAGGTAAGTTATGTTTTCAAAAATGATGAGGTACTCAAAAAAGCGGAGCTGTTAAGTGACGACGGTGTATTAAATATAAACGGCGGCGACATATTAAAGGTTTATGTGCTTTTTGACAGAGAAATATTGGAAGTTGAAAAAAAATTTCTTGATGTAAAAAATGACGGAACAAATTATAAAACCAGCGGCGATTTTAATGATACCGGCCGCGTCTCTTATTGGCAGGTGTACAGTAAAGAAGGAGATTATTTGCTTGTTAGCAGCTCCGGCAGCGCTCCTTTTGATATAGATAAAATGGAGGTAGTGCCTTTTCTAAGCAGAACGAATATACTTATGTTTAACGGGAAAAAATGTGTGGATGTATCACCCGACGAAATCGTCGGCTACAAAAGTGTGGGGTCTGCCGGTGAACCCTCTAAAATTGTAGTATTTCAGCAAAACACAGAGGTGAAAAGAATAATAATATATAAATAAAGCGTAAATCAGTATAAGATGAGAGGAAAGCAAAATGTCAGATAAACCGCAAATAGTAAATATAATCAATTTTATTCGTGGGGTAGAGCCCAGAAATCATGAAATGAATCTCTTTGAACCCGTAGAAAGACAGCTTGAATTAATTTTAAAATATAATCTGCCCGCAACTTTCCTGCTGCAATATGACGCTATGCTGCAGGAAAAATACATCAAACTATTAAAACCGGCAGTTGAAAAAGGCATAGAAACAGGTATCTGGCTTGAAATTGTACAGCCCTTGGCAGAAAAAGCGGGAATAAAATGGAGGGGCAGGCAAGGGTTTTCATGGGACTGGCATTCAAATGTCGGATTTTCGGTAGGTTATACCTTGGAGGAAAGACTTCGGATGATTGACATATTTATGGAGGATTTTACGAAGATATTCGGGTTTTACCCGGAGTCTGCCGGTTCATGGGCAATTGACGCTCAAACCCTGTCTTATATGAAAGATAAATATGATATAAAAGCGTCGTGCAATTGTAAGGATCAGTGGGGAACAGACGGATATACTCTTTGGGGAGGATATTATAACGGAGCCTATTACCCGTCAAGGAAGAATGTGTTCACTCCGGCGCAGACGGCTGATATGCAGATAAACGTACCGGTTTTCCGTATGCTTGGAAGCGACCCGGTAGATCAGTATGACGCGGGGATGGATGATTCCGACGGATTGAAGCCGTCGGATGTGCAATCGGTAATAACACTCGAGCCTGCTTATCCTTTCGGAGGAGGCAGCCCCAAGTGGGTGGACTGGTTTTTTAGCGTAATTTTCAGCGACGATTGCCTTTCGTTCGGATATACGCAGTCGGGACAGGAAAACAGCTTCGGGTGGAAGGATATAGAGTCGGGGTTTACCTATCAGATTGAGCAGATCACGAAAAAAAGCAGCGAAGGAAAATTAAAGGTCATGACACTTAGCGATTCGGGAAAATGGTACGCCGAAACGTATAATCTTACTCCCGCCTCTTTAATTGCGGCAATAAAAGATATTTCCGGGCAAAAGAGCTCGGTTTGGTATTATAACCGTTTTTACAGGTCAAATTTTTATGTGCTGGAAAATATTCCGAGGTTAAGAGATATATTTTTGTTTAAGCAGGACTACGAGGAAAGGTATCTTAACGATGTTTGCGATTCGGAAAATATGGTATATGACAATTTGCCCGTTGTTGACGGAAACAGATGGAGCCATGGCAGCGTGAGAGCCGGAATATACTTTGTCGATTTAAATAAAGATGAATATAATATTTTGCGGACTAAAAAAGAGCCGCGCGTCAGAGAAATTAGTAGTGATGAGATGGAAATAAAATCACCTCTTGCGGGCGGAGGAGAGCTGACTGTAAGATATAGCGCAAAATCAGTTTTAATTACTGTTACAGGTATTGAAAACTGGGGATTATATTTAATGTTCAGCAATATAAATAAAGATACAAAAATAAATACGGACAAAAGCATTATACATTATGAGCACAATTTGTTTCAATATAACGTTGAAATTTCTGGAGGGAAAACAGATTATTGCGAGAACGGAATAATGATAAGGGCGGATAAGGCTGATATTGAATTGCGCTTCAATTGATTTGGATTATATATAAATTATAAACTATTTAGGGAGCTGCTGATTTCAGCAGCTCCCTAAAACAAAATAAGGAGAGCGTTATGAAGATTATAGATCTGAATGGTCAATGGAAAATGAAAGCGAGCGGCGACGAGTATTGGTATAATGCAACTGTTCCGGGTTCTGTAATTAGCGCGCTCCTTAACGAGGGGGTAATAGCTGACCCTTTTTACCGCGCAAATGATGAGGATGCTGAGAATATATTAAGCCGGGATTACGAATTTTATAGGGATATACATATTGAAAAAAATATGTTATACTCTGATATTATAAATCTCTGCTGCGAAGGGTTGGATACTATTGCAGAACTGTATTTGAACAACCAATTGATAGGCAGCTCAGATAATATGCACAGAACATACAAATTTGATATTAGAGACATTGCTGTCGAGGGTGAAAATCAATTATTAATAAAATTTCGTTCGCCTGCAGGAAAAGCCGAGGAGGATTATCAAAAAAACCCTGTATGGGGAACGCCGGACGCGATAAGGGGATTTAGCCATACAAGAAAAGCCCACTATATGTATGGCTGGGATTGGGGCCCTAAAATTCCGGATATGGGGATTTGGAGAGATATTTATATAGAAAGCTATATCGCAGGATGTATTGACGAGGTATATATTGCGCAAAAGCATGAAAGCGGGCTTGTAAATCTTCATGTTGAAGTAAAATGCAGTAACTTGGCTGATAAAATATTATTTCTTGAAGCAAAACTAACGAATCCGGCAGGCGCCATGATATGTGAAATAACAGAAAAAGCCTGCGGCGAGAATCATTTGCGCATGGACATTATAAACCCTGAACTTTGGTATCCAAACGGATATGGCAAGCAGCCTCTGTACATTCTTGAAATTACACTGATTTGCGAAAATAACGCGCTTGATGAAAGGCGCTTTAATATTGGCTTAAGGACTATTTCTGTAAAACAGGAAAAAGATAAATACGGCGAAAGCTTTGAATTTGAAGTAAACGGCATTTCAATTTTTGTTATGGGCGCGAATTATATTCCCGAGGATAATATTTTATCGCGGTGTTCTTTTGACAAGACAAAGAAACTGATTGAGGATTGCGCAAGCGCAAATTTTAACTGTATAAGAGCTTGGGGCGGCGGAATATATCCGAATGACTATTTCTATGACTTGTGCGATGAATACGGACTGATTGTGTGGCAGGACTTTATGTTTGCCTGCGCGGTATATGTATATACCGATGAATTTGCCGATAATATAAAAAAAGAAATTATTGATAACGTTTCAAGAATACGTCATCATGCGTGCCTGGGGATATGGTGCGGCAATAATGAAATGGAATGGGGGTGGGCTGACTGGAATTTTCCGCAAACAGCTAAATTGAAAACAGATTATATAAAACAATTTGAGATAGACATGCCGAGAATAATGAAAAAAGCTGACCCAAATACCTTCTATTGGCAGGCGTCGCCGTCATCGGGAGGAGGATTTGAAAATCCAAATGATGAAAACTTCGGGGATTCACATTACTGGGAGGTATGGCTTTCACAAAAACCGTTTTCCGAATATCGTAATCATTATTTTAGATTTTTATCGGAATTCGGTTTTCAATCTTTCCCATGCATGAAAACCGTGGAGTCTTTTACGATGCCGCAGGATCGAAATATCTTTTCATATGTAATGGAAAGACATCAGAAAAATGGCTCCGCAAACGGTAAAATACTATATTATTTATCCGAAAACTATCAATATCCGAAAGACTTTGAAAGCGTGCTTTATATATCGCAGGTTTTGCAGGCAGAGGCAATTAAGTTTGGAGTTGAACATTGGAGACGTAACCGGGGAAGGTGCATGGGAGCAATCTATTGGCAGCTTAATGACTGTTGGCCTGTAGCATCTTGGTCAAGCATAGATTACTATGGAAGATGGAAAGCGCTGCACTATTTTGCCAAGAGATTTTATTCGCCCGTGCTGATTTCTGCGTGTGAGGATGGAATAACGGCGCAGCTGCATATTTCTAATGAAACCCTAAGCGGTATCAGCGGAGATTTGGTATGGGAGCTTGTCGATAACGTAGGCAATGTAAGATTATCAGGACGCAAGCAAGTTGAAATACCGCCGCTAAGCTCACAATGCTGTGAAAGCTTAGATTTTTCGGATGTTATTAGGTCTAAAGCGGAGATGAGAAAATATGTCCTTGTTTTTAAATATACGGAAGATAAAAAAATTGTTTCAAGCGGAAGCACGCTTCTTGTAAAGCCAAAGCATTTTGAGTTTTTAAATCCGTATATAAAAATGCAGATTAGTGAAACAGACAAGGAGTTTAAAATAAAACTATATTCTTCGGCATATACCAAATGCGTCGAGCTTGATACAATAGAATTCGACGTGGTTTTCAGCGATAACTATTTTGATTTATTGCCAAGTGAAGAAAAAATAATTACAATTCGCAGAGATTGTATATCTGATACTGTTACTATCGATATGGTTAAAGACAATTTAAAATTAAAAAGCATTTTTAATACAACATGAGAAAAGGGATGAGCAAAACATTCAATATAAAGAAAAGGTTGAAAATAAATTAAATAAAATGGTAGCTAACAAATTCCATATATTACAATTTCACCATACTCTGTTTTTGATCATTTGTCAACGATTTTTATATAAATTTTTAGATTATGATTGCATTATTTAAAAATTGAATATATAATATAAATGAATGCAGTTATTATTGGGGGAATGAAGAATTTATGAGAAATTGGATATGTATTAACGAGTTTTTGAATTTGGTCCCTGTTAATCCCTATAAAAAAGAATTACAAGCAATTAACAAATGTGATGGATTTTTTAAAAACCTTCATGTTATTTTCAGAAAGAAATGGTCACTTGAAAAAAAACAACAGAAGTATTTTTTGAAAATAACAGCTGATGATTATTATAAGCTATATATTAACGGCATTTATATCGGGCAAGGCCCTGCAAACGCATATCATAGGTATTATAATTATAATACCTATGATATTACTGATTACATCATAAACGGTGAAAATATTATAGCAGTAGATACCTATTATAACGGTTTGATTAATAGGGCATATAACAGCGGCGATTTAAGACAGGGACTATGGGTTGAAATATATGTCGATAACTATTGTTTGTTAGTAACTGACGAGACTTGGAGATATAAAATTAATACAGCTTTTGACAGGAATGTAGAAACCATCGGATACGATACGCAATTCATTGAAAATATAGACATGACTAGAAGTCTTGGAGACTGGAAAAGCATGGACTTTGATGATGGGGAATGGGAAAAAGCAGTTATTAAAGAAAATGATGATCATATTTTATTTGAACAGATTACGCCGCCCGTTGAAGTAAAAGAGATTTTTCCTGAAAATATAAAATATTTTAATAGCAATAATTATTTGCTGGATTTTGGCAAGGAGTTGGTTGGCTGTATTAAGCTGGTTACAAAAAGTTTTCCAAAATGTCAAGTTAAAATATTTTGCGGTGAGGAATTACAAAATAACGGTCATGTGAAGTATGATATGCGTTGTAATGTTTGTTATTCAGAAATTTGGACATTGTCCGGAAATTTAGATTTTATTGAGAATTATGATTATAAAGGCTTTCGATTTATAGAGATAATAACTGATGATGATAATGTTGTGCCAGAGCATTTTTCTGTCTTGAAGCAGCAGTATCCTATTACAAACAAATGTGAATTTAATTCTTCGGTTGATATGCTTAATAAGATATGGAGCATTTGTGAAAATGCTGTTATTATTTCATCACAAGAATCATTTCTGGATTGTCCTACAAGAGAAAAAGGGCAATACTTGGGTGATTTAACGGTTACATCACTTGCGCATAGCTATATATCAGGAGATACAAAACTGTATAAAAAAGCTTTGACGGACTTTGCTAATTCGGCTTTTATATGCAAAGGACTCATGGCAGTAGTTCCGGGTTCGTTTATGCAGGAAATAGCTGATTTTTCACTTTTATATCCATTACAATTATACAATTATTACAACTTAACAGGTGATAAGGAATTTGTGCGTAATTTTCTACCGATAGCTGAAGCCGCAGTTGATTACTTTTGTACGTATCAACGAGAAGATGGATTGCTTGAATGTGTTAAAGAAAAGTGGAATTTGGTAGATTGGCCTGAAAATTTAAGAGATAACTATGATTTTGAATTAACAAAACCAATCGGTATGGGATGTCATAACGTGATAAACGCCTATTTTTATGGTGCTATGCTTACTATTAATATAATTAGAAATATATTTGGATTTGGTGATAAATATGATACACAAAAATTTAGAAAAGTATTTATCAAAACTTTTTATAATAAAGAATTTAATCTGTTTGTTGATAGTGAAGGATCATCGCATTCATCTTTGCACGCTAATGCGTTACCTTTATTTTATAAAATGGTCACTTCAATACATTCCGGGACAATAGCAGATTTTATTATAAATAAAGGATTGTGCTGTGGGGTTTTCTTTTCATACTTTTTATTAAAGGGTCTTACCAATTATGGAAGATATCAAGAGGTCTTAGATTTAATTTTAAATGATAGTCAGCATTCATGGGTAAATATGATAAGTGAAGGGGCTACATCATGTTTTGAGGCATGGGGTAAAGAACAAAAGTGGAATACCAGCCTTTGTCATCCATGGGGGAGTGCTCCGATAATTCTTATCATAGAAGACATTTTGGGTATAAATATAATTGAGGGGCGAGTATCAAGTGTTACACCTCATATTCCGAATTATATTACTGATATAAAGCTTGATGCGGTTTTTGGAAATGAGCCGTACAACTTTTATTATAAAAAATAGAATCACTTGGAAAAATTGAGAAAGGTTTATTAGTTTCAAGGCGTACGGCGGTTTTTATGACAGAACTTTCTTTAGTAATGAATAAACAAAGAGAGGATGCTGATATTGATGCGGCTGGCATCAATATCAGCTGTTCAAACCCAGGGTCGTAATGCACGTATATCCCTTTGCACTCAGGATAACCTCTTCGCACGGCAGAAGTGTATCTGTAAATACGTAGTTCTCTAAATTAAGAGGAATACGAAGTTCAGTTTTTAAATAGTTAAATAAAAAATAAATATTTTTATCTTCATATGTGCGCGTAATTACTTCCACTCCGTGCGGAATTGGAAACGGAACCTTTTGTATTCCGGACTCATCCAGCGCGCGGTTCAATATAGATTTAAGCATAGCGTCATCCGGCATGGTTCCCATATAATAGGCGGTTCCGCCGCAGAAACTGTTTCTGCTGATTACAGGACTACCGGAACGGAATGTGTCTGCGAATACTGCAACAGGCTGCGCTGTGGTGAGGCGCAGTTCCTCACACCAGAATCTGTTTTTCCCGATCAGGGCGTTATCGCCGCATGGCATAGACAAAACAGCGGCGGAATGTTCAAATACCGGCTCGACTTCATATACGTTGATACCGAAAAGCTCCGTCATACCGCAGGGCATACTTTGCTCAATAGCCGTGTTTTCTTTGTTTTTCACCGCTGTCAGAAATGTGGCAAAAACAACTCCACCTTGTTTTACAAATTCTGTAATACACGTTTTTTCTTTTTCTCCCATTAAAAAGGCAGCTGGAAGAATCACCAGCTTATAATCATCAAGCTTTGCGTCAAATGAAACGATGTCGGCGTCCGAGCCTAATTGTTTCAGCTTTTTATGAAATTCACAGCATAGGTTTATATAATCAAATTCATGTTTTACCGGCTTTATTTTAAGCGCCCAAAGACTGTCATAGTCCATTAATATAGCAACGCCGCTTTTTGCAGGCTTTGAATTGACGAAAATGCTTTCATACCTCTCAAGCTGTTTTGCCGTTTTTTGAAGCTCAAAATAACGTCTTCTTGGTATTTTGTCCTGATCAAGCAGGGCGTAATTTAGCTGTTCCGCTCCGTAACGAAAGGTTTTAAACTGAAAATGTGTGAAAAGCTCCGCGCCACTCGCAAAGGCGTGCATTACAGCCTGTTCAATAGCTCCCGGATACGGCTGGAGTCTGCCCTCCCTTGCCCATAAGCCATGTCCGCCGCCGATAGAAAATTCCAGCATCCAGAAATTTTTATTTTGAATATTCCTTGCAAAGGAATATTCAAAGGACGCAAGGCTTAAATCCTCGCCCGCCAAATCAGGATATGAGTCATGTCCGTACACGTCAAGGCTTTTGTAAAATTGAAAATAGTCAATTGAATTTGTGCAGAAACCGGTAGAATTTGTGGTTATTGGTTTATCAGTAAGCGGTTTAAGCGTCTTTTGCTGAATTTCGAGATATTCTTTGATAGAGTCGCTGCAAAACCGCTCAAAGGCTAGGCGTAATGACGGATTATCATAAAAGCTGTTGATTTTCTCCGTTGAGCACGGCTCTGTTGTCGCAATAGGGGGATTGACCTGATCAAAATGGTTATAGGTTTGCCCCCAAAAACAGGTTCCCCAGCTCTTATTCAATTCTTGGATAGTCCCATATCTGATTTTCAGGTATTCTCTGAATTTGCCCATGCATATTTTGCAATGGCACCGGCCGCTGGATTCCTGCGCGAATTCGTTTCCGAGCTGAAATCCTGCTATATAGGGATTGTTTTTAAAACATTCGCCTATCTTGCGCGTGATTTTTTCGGAATAGGCCCGATATACCTCATTGTTATAGCAGTAATGATGTCTTGCACCAAAAGGACGCGTAACGCCACGATTGTCTACATATAAAATTTCGGGATATTTTTCACACAGCCAAGCAGGCGGACAGGCTGTCGGAGTGCAGAGTACACTCATAACTCCGTTTTCACCAAGTTCATTTACAACCCGGATGAGCCATGTAAAATTATACTGTCCCTCCTCCGGCTCAAGCTGATCCCAGCAAAATTCGCCCATTCTCACGACATTCGCACCGGATTGTTTTATCAGCTGTATTTCTTCACAAACCTCATCATAAGAATTGCATTGTTCAGGGTAGAATGAATAGCCGTATTTAAGTTTCAAAATATATTCTCTCCTTTAACGTAAATTTAGTTAATAATTTTGGGAATTAAAATAGTTACCTTTGTTCCGATATTTTTTTCGCTTGTAATATTTGTAATTCCGTAGCTGTCACCGAAAATCAGCTTTATCCTTTGATTTATGTTATAAAGCCCTATATGGTTTGAGTTTTGACTGCCAGAATCTGATATGTTTTTTAATAATTGTTCAAGTGTGTTTTTATCCATGCCGGCTCCTGTATCTGTAATTTCAAAAACAACGGATTCATCCTTCTCAAATGAACGGATAATAATCTCTGACGGACGTGACAGCGGTTTTATCCCGTGATATATGCAGTTTTCGATAACAGGCTGCAGGGTAAGCTTTACAATATTATATTTAAAAGTAGTTTTATCCAAATCCCATTTAACTGTAAACTGATCCTCATATCTTATTTTTTGTATTTCGATATATGATTTTATATGCTCGATTTCTTCACCTATGGTAATGATATTTCCTTTAGTTCTGAAAATAATTTTCAATAAATCGGATAATAATTCTATCATCTTGGAGGCGTCGTTTTCTCCGTGCGTCAGGTCTATTGCTGACAGATAAATTGTATCCAGCGTATTAAACAAAAAGTGTGGCTGGATTTGCGCCTGCAGCACGGTTTCCTCCAGATTCTTGAATTTCGCGTATCTTTTTTGCAGTTCCGATTTCAGTTCTTCATTGCTGTTTATATTTTGAATAATATTAGTTGCTATATATCTAAAATCTTCATATTCATTGTAAGGATTGTTTTTTTCATAATCGATCCATTCAGACGGATCTTTTATTATGGAAACAATTTCCGAAATAGGCTTGTAAATAACTCTTGCAAATAAGTATGACAGCAGGATGGTTGCCGCTATAGTTATCAAAAATAATATAAAAAATAATTGCAGTAAACTTGTTTGGTTTTGCGTATGCGGCGATAAATCCAAAGCGGCGATGCAGTTTAAACCTTCAGAATTTGCGGAAAGCTGGGATAATTTGTATTTAGTATGATTCATGGTAATTGTATCTTTGCTGCTGTCTGAAATAAAATCCTTTAATTCATTTATATCATTCAAATTTTTATTGACTAAGGAAAGGTCGCGGGTGTATAATATATTTGAATTCTCGTCGGTAATGTATATATCATCCTTTGAGTTCAGGGTTATTGAATTGATTTGTTTGTCAAGCTTTTGAAGATCAATGTTTATTATGATCATACCGTTTGGTTTTCCGTAGTCGCTGATTACTCTGAAAAATGAAATGATCTTTGTGCTTGAGCCTGTGGTAAAACTATCATTAACTTCGTACCAAAACGATGGTAACGGATTCTCGTTCTTGTATTTTTTGAACCAGTTGCTGTCATGGAAGCTGCCTACCTCGGAATTGCCGACTGAATAAAGATTATCGTTAATTTGAGAATAAATATTTATGGAATCTATATATTCCGATTGCAGGATCAATAACTGCAAAAGCTCCTTAAGCGAGGCTGTATTGTAGTAGCTGTTAAGGTTGTTTGACGTTGAGGTCGGCACATAAATAAAATTCATAACGCTTTTATTGCTGATAAGTGAATTTGTATATCTGGAAAACTCGTTGGAAAGAGATTGAAGCGTAATATTCAGCTGATTTTTAAACTTTAAATTGCTGTATTCAATCTGATTGTTTGTAAAATTATAGTTGTAGTAGTATATCATTATGTTGATTAATATAAAAGGTATCAGCAAAAATAGTATTAATGTTTTTAAATATTTTAAAAACAGGCTTTTAAATTTGGACGGCCCCACATCAATATTAAACAGATTCATTTAACGGTCTCCTTTAAAATATTTGGTTTGATATTCCTTTGGCGTACAGCCTACATTATTTCTGAATGTGCGGTAGAAAAACTGTAGATTTTTATAGCCTACGGCTTCCGATACCTCGTAAACCTTGCTTCCGGGCTGCTTTAAAAGCTCTTTGGCTTTTTCCATGCGTGTTTGTATTAAAAAATTTAAAAATGTATCTCCGGAATATTTTCTGAACAGCTTGCTTAAATAATTCGGGCTTAAATGTATGTGGCGTGCCACGTCCTCAAGGGAAATATCATTACGGCAGTTTTGCTTTATATAGTCCTTCGCTGTGTTTACTATCTGATATGAAGAATCCTTTATATCAAGGGAACTGATAAGGTTTTTATAGACGGAGGCTGCCGCATGATATAAATCCTTTACGGAATCCGCGTTATTTAAGGTGTGCGTGAATTCGTTTATGTCTTCAAAATTATAGCTTTCATCTTCAAGAATATTGAGGGTTGATGTGATAAGCGTATTCACAAAAAGCCTGTTTCCGCCCAGATCCAATTTGTTTAATTCATTTGAAAATATCGTAAGCAGTTCTAAAACTCCGCTGAGATTCTTTGATAATACAAATGAATTAAAAAGCTTCAGCTGACATTTCAAAAGGTTGTCGGAGCCTACAATTTCACTGATTTGTTCCGGAAACGTTAAATGATCCTGATTTTGCAGCTGCTCAATATTTTCATATATTTTCAGGCTTTTATGGACAGGCTTTATCGCGGTATAATTGCTTAAATTCATGAGGAAGGCGCTTATATACCGGTCTAAGGTTTCCTTGAATTTGTCTTTGCCGCCGGAACCATCATAGATGGATATGTCAAAGATGATGCATTTAACGCAGTTATCGTTTAAATTTACAAAATAGCCTTTTAAAATGCCGTTAGTGTCATTAAGAAAGTTTTGAAAAAGGTTTGCGAGAGAGGATTTATGATAAACCCAGTGCTTATCAATGTAATCTTTATAATTTATTATAGTAAATTCCCAAATAGCGCATTTGCACCCGCTGTTTATATCGATGCCCGTCTCTTTTAATCTTTCTTCTAAATCAGGACTATAGGTGTATATGCCGGATATAAGGTTATTTAAAAATTCAATTTTGTATTGCAGATCTGTTTCATCGCCATTTGATAAATAAATATGGTCCAGTTCCTCTTTTAACATTGAAAATGTGCTTGTAAGCTCGCTTATTTTTGCCGGTTTGATAAGATAGTTATATACTCCGAATTTTATCGCATCCAAAGCATATTGAAAATCCTGATAAGCACTGATAAGCACAATTTTTATATTCAGCTTGTTATCCTGAATATATTTCGCGATTTCCACACCGGATACTCTTGACATCTTAATATCGCTGAGCACGCAGTGAACCTCATTTTGTTTTATGTGTCCGATTGCTTCATCGCCATCCGAAAACGTACCCGCGATACGAAAACCCAGGCTTTCCCAATCTATAACTTTACATAATAACTCGCGAATCTTTTTTTCGTCGTCTACTATAATTAAATTGTACAGCACTGTAACCACATCCCTTTCAGCATACTTCTATTTTGTACTATTTTATTGAAAATGTCAATACCTTTTAACACGATAAAATAAGAAACTAATACTAAATAGTTTCTTACTCATATTGTTATTGCGAATTTGTTATAGTATAATGCAATTAGAGAAAAATATAGGAAAGAGGGGACTTTGTAAAATGGGAAAATTAAGAAAAATGATAGGCGTTTTATTAATTGGAGCATTTCTTTTGGTAAACATGGGAGTAATGGTCGTGAGTGCTGCTTATACTTCGAATAGCACATGGTCTTACATCGACACGTTGGACACCGCTGACAATTACATTATTTCTAGTAACAGCGGCACGAAACTTACCGGAGGGACATTATATCATGGATACTATTCCAGCACGAACTGGGATTTTAGGTATTTAATCCCAGATGGGAATGACCTTAAAAAATTTGAATTTGATGTTGAATTAATTAATAGCACAAATGCTCAAATTGGTGTATATGTTTCGGCTGATAATGTAACATATATAAAAATTCCGGATTATCATATAGGCAAAACTGCATCCTCTTCCGGACAGACTTACTCAAAGCTATATACATATTCATATGATTATGTGAAAAGCGGAATGAAATATTTAAAAATAGCAGTTGATAATGGTGCTTTAGTAAATGCCGGACATGTTATATATAGAGAAGTTCGCATGAATCCTTATGTGAGCGGAACCAGTTCCTCAAACGATTTTGTAGATCAGCTTGATGATATGGGGAAAATTTCTTCTATAGGCGGTGGAAGTAAAAGTTCACCTAACCTTAATTATTGGAGAAGTATTACCACAGTAAATGCAAACCAAGTATCAGCTAGCGCAGGGGTAACGGCGACTGAAAAAGGTTTAGTCGGATGTAATGCGATAGACTATGGCAGAACAATTACTCTGATTGACAAAACCTTAATTTACCAGTTTCCTGAAAATATAGCAAGTGTTAGTGTCGATTACGCGATATGTTATCCTACGATTACTAAGTATGCAACGGATCTTAGATTATACTTATCTAGCGATAATGTTACATATGTTGATTATACTCCGGTTTCATCAGTGAAAAATCTGTCATCAAGTGATTTTCAGTTACAAACGATTTATATGAAATATATCCCAAAAGGAATGAAATATTTAAAAATCGTTGAAACGAAGGATGGTAATGGCGGTAATAAGATTTTAAATGTTAAGGTCAATTATGAAAAAGCTGCCACGGTAGTACAGGATACATACTTAACGGATGATTTCAGTGGTGTTACAAAAATTAACACTAAGTCTTCTTCCTGGAATATTGGAACAGCAACTGATTTTGACGGTTTTACTTTTGACGGGGTTGCGATAGATTCTGCGGATAAATTCTTATTCGGATACTATTCTGATGATATCAGCTCTCCATGGAATGTTATATACAAAACGCCAAATGGAGAAGATTTAAAAAACTTTACGTTAGATACTTATATATTGTACACATCTACATCGCATTGTAATACTACAATAAATCCTTCTGAAGTAAGATTTTATGTATCAAGTGATGGAATAACCTATACGGCGGTAGCAAACGATATGATTGAAAACTCATTTGCAAGAGCCTATAAAGATGGTGTGGGAGAAAATTGGGCAAAAGAATCATTTTCATATAGTGGCATAAATAAAGGAATGAAATTTTTAAAGATTGAAGTTAAACAGGTTAATCATTTTCAGGAAAGAAGATTAACAAACTTATCATTGACTATGACGCCTGATAGTACGGATTTTATTGATGATCTTAACGACCTTTCCATGCTGTATTCAAAGGGCAGCTATTGGGGTGAAATTGTAGATTCAAGCCGTTCTTATGATAAGGATTATTTTAAACTGCCATTAACAGAAAATGGACTTACGGAAAAAGGGTCTGGTCAGAATTATACTGCAACTGATGCAAAATCTATTGTTTACAGATTTCTTAATCCTATAAAGGACTTTACGCTAACGCATACAAAATGTTTTTCTACTCAGGCAGCTAACACCAGTGACTTAAAATTCTATGCGTCATCGGATAATATTAATTATTCTGAATTAGCAGTTGGAAATTCGGTTACAAATACGCTTCTTCCGGGTCAGGAATTTTATGCGGATTTTTTGATAGATAATTTTAGATGTAATAATATTCCGACCAATACAAAGTACCTAAAGGTAACACAAAACGGAAACGGACAAGCGAATGACAAAATACTAAAGTTTACTGCGAATTATGTTTCAGCTGCAATAACTGCTCCAACCTACAGTGTAACTTCAAATTCGTCAGACGCTTTTATCGACATTGCATTTAACACGACAGTCGACACTAACCTGATTGATAAAGACCATGTAAAGCTTTTGAAAAACACAAGCGGCGAAAGTGCTGATTATGATGTAACCCAAACAACATCGGGCGCGAGGGTAACACTGCACAACGATTTTGATTATGAATCGGGATACAGGCTGCTGCTCAATCTGGGAACAGTGAGTGACGTTTATTACTTTGATATTCCGAAAACAATCGAGCTTACAAACTTTAACCTTATTAACGACAGCTATCAGACAATATCTTCAATTTCAAATTATGCCGGCAGAACGGCGTATGTGGGCGGTACAATCACAAATTATACAGGCGAAAGCAGAGATTATGCTCTATACGCGGTTATGTATGACGCAGGTAATTGCCTGAAAAAGTTAGTAAGCTATGAAGGGACGATTGCGGCGGGCGGTTCGGTTGATCTGGCTGACCAGACAATAGCATTCGCAATCGACAGCAACGCTCAGGACAGCTGGACGATGTCAGCGTATTTATGGGATAAAAACCAAAGCATGAAGCCAATGGATAAAAAGAAAATTGCGTTTGAGAAAAATTACGCAACGGGTCTGCAAGTGCTGCAGGATGCGGCTCAGCCTGTAAAAGTAGCGTTTATCGGCGGTTCAATCACAGAACAGGCGGAAATATCCACACGGCTCGTAAATAAGCTTAAAACAGCTTGGAACAGAGAGGTTACGGAAATCAACGCGGGCGTTGGCGGAACGGATTCAAGACTTGGCGTGTTCAGACTGCAAAAGGAAGTTTTAGAGCAGAAACCGGATATAGTATTTGTTGAATTTACGGTAAATAATACCTCGCTCAATACAAGTCAAAGAGAAACAAGTCTGGAAGGTTTGTTTGAACAGCTTTGCGGTTTGGATCATCAGCCTTTGGTTGTATATTGGCACGTTCCGGGTATTCGCGCGAATTATAATACAAGCAGAGATCAGGCAAATCAGCTTGCGACGCTGTATAATATACCGGTTATAGACTTAAATCAGGTATTTGTGGACAGCGGATATAAGAGCAGCGATACGGCATGGTCAACAGAGGGAGCGGCTTTATTCAAAGACGGCGTTCATCCGAATGCAGCGGGCGGAGAAATCTGTGCGACAGCAATGTTAAACGCGGTAACGGCTCTGACCAATTTCGGATTCTTTAAAGCAATCACGCTGCCTACGTCAAGACTTACGGCGAAAACATATAATCATCCTGATAAAATATTTGCGAGATTCGCGGATTATAATACGGGCGATTGGACAGTGAATTCCAAAGGGTATTTAAGTACGGCAAAAGCCGGAGCAACGCTTACTTTCACATTCAAAGGGCAGAAGCTCGGAGTAGCGGGCTATCTGGGGAACGCGCAGGGAAGCGCAAGCTATACGATTGATGGTGTAAAAACCGGTACTTTGAGTGAGTATACAGAAAGTATAAACGGTAAACAATTGGCTGTTCCGCTTTACTCATATCTTGAGCTTGGAGAAGGGATGCATACAATAGCAATTACCGTAAATACGTTTGGTGCAGGTCAGACTGATTTTAGTTTAGCTTATTTTACGGTGGATGAACAATAGTACCCGGATGGGTAAGCCGGCTCTTTTTATAGCCGGCTTACCGCGAATCCTGTTCATATGGAGGAAATCATGAAACAACAAAGCATTTTTGCAGAAATTAAAACATCAAAAACATTGCGGAATAAACATAAACTTAATAAAAGGGATATCGAATTTTTTCTGATGATTGCTCCGGCGGTACTTTTGTTATTGCTGTTCAATTATATCCCCATGACCGGACTTGTACTGGCATTTAAAAATTACAGAGTAGCGGATGGAATTTTCGGAAGTAAATTTGTCGGTTTAAAAAACTTTATGTTCTTTTTTCAATCTAACGACGCATGGAGAATAACGAGAAATACCGTAGGATTAAATTTAATGTTTATTTTCATTAACGTTACGTTCGCGGTACTGTTCGCGCTTATGCTGTATGATATAAAATCAAGGCTTGTGACCAAGGTATATCAGACTTCCATGATACTGCCGCACTTTTTTTCATGGATTATAGTCAGCTATATGCTGTATGCGCTGCTTAATCCGCGGCTTGGCATTATCAACAACACATTTGCGCAGTTCAAGGATTATAACTGGTATGGAAAACCGACTTTATGGCCTATTATACTTGCCGTGGTTTATGTATGGAAAACGGCGGGAATTGATTTGGTAATTTATTATGCGGGGCTGATGGGCGTAAATCATGAGTTTTTTGAAGCGGCCGAGCTGGACGGGGCAAATAAATTTCAGAAAATATGGTATATTTCACTTCCGTCGATCCTGCCGCTCATTATGATTATGACAATACTTAAATTCGGCGGAATATTCAGGGCGGATTTCGGTATGTTTTATTCTTTGCCTATGAATTCTACGCTGCTGTATCCGGTTACGGATGTAATAGATACATATATATTCAGAGCCTTAAAGAATGTAGGGGATATCGGAATGTCCACAGCGATAGGCTTATTCCAGTCTTTGGTAGGGCTTGTTATGATTATAACTGTGAATAAAATAGCAGGAAAAATAGAACCGGACAATACTTTGTTTTAATGGAGGTTATTTATGAAAAAATATAAATTATCAATTAGCAGAATTATTAATAACATTATACTTATTCTATTCAGCCTCTCATGCGTGCTTCCGTTTTTTCTGCTTATAGCTATATCCCTGTCAAATGAAACGGACATAAATTCGTTCGGGTACAAACTATTTCCGGTTAAGCTTGATTTTACGGCGTACAGCTATATTTTTAAAAATCCGGACGGCTTGATTAACGCGTACGAGGTAACGATTTTTATAACGGTTGCGGCGACTGTTTTAAGTCTTTTGGTGATGTCGCTGGTAGCTTACCCTCTTTCAAGGCAGAATTTCAGATTTAAAAAATCTCTTTCATTTTATATATTCTTCACTATGCTGTTTTCCGGGGGGTTGGTTCCGTCCTATATTTTAAATACGCAGTACCTGCACCTTTCTGATAATATACTTGTCTATATTGTGCCATCACTTGTCAGCGCATGGTATATTATAATCATCCGTACATTTTTTAAAGAAATTCCTGCGGCGCTTATCGAATCGGCGCAGTTGGACGGCGCGGGGGAGTTCAGAATTTTGTTTACAATTGTATTACCGCTTTCAAAACCTGTTCTGGCGACGGTAGCGCTGCTAACCGCTTTGGGGAAATGGAATGACTGGTATAATTCGCTTTTGTATATCACTGATGAGAAATTATACACTCTTCAGTATTTGCTTCAAAGAATACTTATGGATCTGCAGCTTTTGAAAGACAATATGGTAAATATGCCGGGCAGCGCCGCGGATTCCATGATTATGGATATTCCGGGTGAATCGCTCAGAATGGCAATGGCAGTGCTGGCGGCGGGACCGATGATTTTTGTCTTTCCGTTTTTTCAAAAATATTTTGTGCGGGGACTCACTGTCGGTTCAGTTAAGGGTTAGAATATATAATGGGGGGTTATACAATGAACAAAAAAGTACGGTTGCTCTTTATCTTATTTTTGGTTTCTCTGCTATTTACGCAGAATATATTTGCTTCGGAATGCAGAGCTGTTATAGATTCCGACAAGGGCTTGCTTATTGTTACGGGAAGTCTGGACACTAAAGGATACGGGCGGAATGTAACTGTCGAATTAATTTCACCCGGTCATATTGCAAAACCGTCGCAGCAAACAAATGAAGATGAATTGAATGAGTCGCTTGTTGCTGTATTTACGGGTACAGTTGATTATGACGGAAGTTTTACTGTAGCGGAGAAAGTTAACGGCAGCACCGGAAATTATATTGCGCGAGTATATGCGGATGGGTTTGTAAATCCGATAGAGCGCGCCGTGACGTTAATAAGCAGTCAGGACGCCGCAGCTTCATTAAATAAGGTGAATAGTACGGGGAATTCGTCGGAGCTTGCAAACCTGTTGGAGCAGGACAAAGAGCTCTATTCCTGTCTGCAGCTGGATAAAACAGATTATAACATTGGCAGCAAAAATGATATTTGCAATGTTATCATTTCAAGGAAACAAAATCAGCCAGCCGGAAAATATGAAAGCCTTTCCATTTTGATAAGCGATTTTCAGGAAAGTGTTTTTTTAGATAAATTCAACCGTATGTCTAAATCGAATTTGGAAAGTTTTATAAAATCATCGGCTCAAACGCTGAATATAGAGTCTTCGGCGGCGTATAAGGAATTTAAAAATCAAACCTATATGGGTGCAAAAGCTAAAAATGCCGTTTTGTCAGCTATGAGCGGTAAAATTTACACTTCATATAATGAAATTAAAACGGATTTTATTGAGCAAACAGTAGTAAACACAGTAGAATTTATTGAGCATAACAGCCTGATGTGCAGCTTTTTGGAAAGTGCTGCGGAGTATCTTAATATAAGTAATTTTAATACATATAAAAATCTCTCATCCGCAAGGCAGGAATTAATCGCAGAATATATTAAAAAATGCAATGTAAAAACAATCGATGATTTAAATCAAGCTGTTTATAACGGCGTAATTCTTTATGAAAACGCGGATATTGAAAAGGAAAACGAAAGCGGCATAAGCGGCGGCGGAGGGAGCTTGGGAGGAGCTGTTTCTTCCGGCAAAGGTATGGCATCCGGCTATAATCCGCCTGAAACAAAAGCTGTAAGCTTATTTTCGGATCTTGACGGATCGCATTGGGCATATCAAAGCTTTGCGTACTTGAAAAATATAGGAGCGGTTCAAGGAGACGAATACGGTAAATGCAATCCTGATGTTAATATAACAAGAGCGGAATTTTTAAAAATAATGCTTACAGCGCTTAATTTAACGGATTACAATAAGGAAAATACGGTAAATACATTTATGGACTCTAATCCTCAGATGTGGAATTATCCGTATATTATGGCAGCGAAGGAAAAAGGAATCGCGAAGGGAATAAGTGAAAACGAGTTCGGATGTGACGAGCTTATAACAAGAGAAGACGCGGCGGTTCTTTCGTATAATTCAATAAAGGTTTATAATAATTCAGCCGCGAATAATACGCAAAGCAGCGACGGCAGCTATACCGGAGGAAATACTGAGTATTCCAATAAAGATATGGTGAAGGCTTTTTCAGATGAACAATCAGTATCCGGATACGCCTCGGAGGCGGTAGAGTTTTTAAGAAACAGTAAAATTATAAACGGTGTTGGCAATGGAAATTTCATGCCGAAAAACAACCTGACGCGCGCGGAAGCGGTGAAAATAATATATGAATTACGTGTTATGCAGAAAGGACCAGAACAATGAAAAATAAAATATTCATAATTTGCCTTACGTTTAATATATTATTTTTAATATTACCGGCATATGCGTCATACGGTGATATTTCCGGATTTGAAAATAAAAAGGAAACAGCGGCAGTCATAGATAAGCTGCAGGTGTTTGGTATATTGGATCAGGACGGATATGATGCGGATTCTTATATTTCGAGAGGCGAATACGCAAAGATTCTTTGCAGGCTTGCGGGATTAAATCAAAATGACAAGCCCGGCTTTGACACAGTGTTTTCCGATGTAACTGAAACAACAGCAAACGCCGGTGAGATTATTTACGCTTATAAAATTGGATTAATGAACGGATATGAAGACGGATTGTTTTATCCTGAAGATAAACTCGGCGGCATGCAGGCTGTAAAAACCATTGTCAACTGTTTGGGATATGAGGCAAAGGCAAATCAAAGCGGCGGTTATCCGCTCGGATATTTGTCGGTGTGCAGTGAACTTAAGCTCAAAATTCCCTCTAATGTTTATGGATATATTAATTTCGGAGAGCTTGCGGATTTAATATACAGCGCGCTGGATACGGATATGGTAAAACAGGTGTCTTTTGGCGAGAAAGACGTGGGATTTGAAATTAAAAAAAGTGATACTCTTTTAAAAGAAAATTTAAAAATAATAAAGGATGACGGGCAGGTAACCTCAAACTACTTGTCGGGCATTAAAGGATACGGAAAATGCGCCAAAGGCAGCGTCGGAATAGACGGGGATGATTACCTGTGCGATATTATAGACGTTTCTTTTCTTTTGGGCTATAAAGTAAATTTTTATTATAAGGAAGCGGGCTCGGATAATAAAATTATATATATTGAGATTAAAGATAATTATAATGAAAGCGTAACGGTGAAAGCGCAGGATATAGTGTCGTACGGCGACGGTGATTTTGTTTATAATGAATCGGATGACAAAAGAAAAACAATCCATATCGGCAGTGACGTCAATATTTTATTAAACGGGATTTTCGTTGAAAAATTTGATAAAGGGATAATGACGCCGGAAAACGGCAGTATAGTATTTTTGGATGCGGACTGCGACGGGCAATACGGCAAGAAAGACGTAATTTATGTAAAAAGCTATGAAACGATGGTTGCGGCTTCCGCAAGCACGGAATACGGTGAAATCTACGATAAATATGTTTACGGGAACAAGCTGGAGCTGTCGGACAATATTGACGACGGTACCTGCACAATTAAAGATATAGACGGAACTGTTCTGGGGCTCAGAGAAATAAGAGAAAATGATGTTTTAGCTATAAAAAAAGGCTTAAATAACGAATACATTGATATTACAATTGTTGATACGACGGTAAGCGGCGTTGTAACCGCTTTGGACGATAACAGGATGGCTACAATTAACGGAAAAGAATATGAAATCCTAAAAAAATATTATAATACAGAGGTTAAACTCAAGGTAGGAATGAATGTTAAGGTTTATTTGGATCTGGAAGGCAGGATTGCGGCATATGAGAAAAACAACGGAGATACGGATATTTATGCTTATATAATCAAGTGCGAGCGGGACAGCAATAAGCTTACAAATATACTGCAATGTAAATTATTTACGCAAAACAATGAATTTCAATACATAACATTTGCGAAAACAGTAACAGTAAACAGCAAGTCCATGTATGGCGATGTAATTCCGGACGCGCTTAAGGATTCAAACGGGAATTTTTTGCCGCAGATCGTTCAGTGCAGGCTCAACGCAAATAATGAAGTCAGTCGCATATTAACTGCAGGCGGGGGTGACGACGGATTATTTGCTCTAAACGACGGTACCGTAAGAGTTTACCGGTCAAATATGAGAATATTCGGCGGAAAGTTCGGTGTCTCCGAAAGCACTATGATTTTTGACATTCCCAATGATCTGGAAAACGAGGAGAATTACGCCGTAAAGAAGATTTCAAGCATAAGCAGCAGCTACGGATATAAGGTTATCGGATATACCACGCAGCAGGACAGCTATACTGCGCAGGCCTGCCTTATCCGCAACGACAATACCAATGTAATTATCATGCCGAGAGACCATATGCTTGTTGAAAAGCTATCCGCCATATGTGACGAAAACGGCGACGCCACATATAAGCTGACGGGGATCATGTGGTATCAGGGACGTGCAGAAAAAATTCTTAAATCAAAATCTTTGTCGGATGATATTGATTTGGAACCCGGCGATGTTATTCGTTTCGCTACAGAAAACTCAGGAAAAATCGCTAAAATAAGTTTGGTTTTTGACTACAGTAACAGAGAAAACGACAGTGCGGTTTCAGCGGCTAACGGAAGCTTTTTAAGTGCGTCCAGAACATATTGCGGTTATGCTTTTGATATAGACGGAAGCTTTATAACGGCTATGGGGAATAAAACGGACGCGTCGAACAAATCTTCAATGGAGGTATTCAATTTTGACACGTATAAAGCTTACATGTTTGAAAAAGCAGGGTATACTCCGATAATCAGAGCGGCGTCAATACGTGACATTGTGACATATTCGGATTCCATGGACAGCGCGTCGCGTATTGTCATAACATCTGACTATGATGAAAACCATATGTTTATTATTTATAAATAAAGGACGGAGGAGAGAAGAATGAAGAATAAATTAAAAACGGTATTAATATTTACGGTAATTACGTCAATACTGGGTTCCGCCTGCGGATGTGCGTCAAAAAAAGAGAATACCGCGGCAGGCGGCGGCACGACCCTGCGTTGGGTTCTGATTGGTAAAAACAGCAAGGACGCGGAGGATGTATTTAAAAAATTCAATGAGGATTTAAAATCAAAAGCGGGAATGAGCGTAGATTTTCAAACCATTGCGTCCGGTTCGTACAGTGAAAAAATTAATCTTATGATATCATCAAAGGAGGATTTTGACCTTTGCTTTACAAGCGACTGGCTTAATACATATTCAACAAACGTAAATAAAGGCTCGTTTCTTAAACTGGATGATAAACTGGAGGCAAAGCCTAAGCTGAAGGAGGCGATTCCTGATTATATATGGAATAGCGCGAAAATAGGCGGCAGCTTATACGCGGTGCCGAATTACCAGATATCATATTTAGAAATCTGTGCTGTTATCAGGAAAAGCCTTGTGCAAAAATATAATCTTGATGTTTCGGGCATACACACGCTTAAGGATTTAGAGCCGGTTCTTGCTGTATTAAAAGAAAAAGAACCAAATCTTATCCCATTCAAATGGTCATGGACGCCGCTTGGATTATATTATGAAAGCGTGCCAGGAGCCTCACAATTGTATGTTAAAAAGGGCGATGAAAGCTTAAAGGTATACGCGCCTTACGAAGCGCCGGAATACATTGATTATATGAAATTAATGCGGTCATGGTATGAAAAAGGGTATTTGCCATCCGACGTTGCTACAAGGAACGCCGGAGATAACGCGAAAAATTATGCGGTCGGATTAAGCACTCTAAAGCCGGGAATAGAAGTAAATGAAATGAAAACATACGGTGAAACACTGGAGCATATACAGCTTGCGGAGCCTTATGTAAATTCGTCTTCCGGGCAGGGCACGATGACTGCAGTGATGGCAATGTCAAAAAAAGCGGATAAGGCAGTTGAATTGTTGGAGCTTATTAATACCGATAAGGATTTGTACAATACCCTATGCTTTGGCATAGAGGGCAGAAATTACAAAAAGGTAACGGATAACCGTATAGAAAAATTAAATGAAGATTATAATTCATTGGAAGCATGGGCTGTGGGAAAACAGTTTAACGCTTATGTGTACGGCGACCAGAAGGACGATGTGTGGGAACAAACTCAGAAAAACAATGAAAGTGCGGCAAAATCCAAGCTGATCGGATTCAGCTTTAATTCCGCTAACGTCACAAATGAAATGACGGCTGTATCCGCCGTTCAGAGCGAGTATTCAGGATTCTTGGATTGCGGTATTGAAAATCCGGAGGATCATATTGATGAATATATCAATAAAATGAAAGCGGCGGGAATTGAAAAAATAAAAGCGGAACTGGAAAAACAGATAGAAGAGTGGAAAAAGACAAAATAAATATTTTTATGAAGGAGGGATGAATATTGTACAGAACGGGACGAATTTTATCTGTTTGTATAATCGTGGTTATGATTATATTATTATTTCCCGGCGTGGTCTTTTCTGAAATGGAACCGGTTCAGATATATGTTTCTGCAAACGGGAACGATAAGTATGGAACAGGGACAATTGTTCATCCCTATAAAACGGCGAAAAAAGCGCAGGAAGCCGCACGGGCTTACATAGACGGCGGGCAGGCGGGGGATATTACCGTGTTTTTCCGGGGCGGCAGATATGAATTATCTGAGCCGCTGACCTTTTCCGTCAGGGATTCGGGCAGAAACGGATATAAGGTTATATACAGCGGCTATCCCAACGAAACCGCCCAAATCTGCGGCTCTTCTCCGGTTATCGAATGGAGCGGCTGCGGAGGTAATATTTATTCCGCTTATGTGGGCGCGGGCAGGAATATCAATACATTATATGAGGATGAACAGCGAAGCGTAATTGCCCGTTATCCAAACAGAGCTGCAAACGGAACGGATAATTTCAATGAGGTTTATAAAACAGCCGTTTATAAAACGCAGGATGGCACGACCGTAAATAAATCAACATTATCCTTTGTCTATTCAATCGATAGCACCATGGGTAAGTATTATCTTCCGCCTATAACGAATACAAGTACGCTGCAGGTCTTTATGTGCCCGGGCGGTGCGGATGGCACATTCTGCTGGTTTTCAAGCATCATTGATGTTCAGAGTATGGAAAAGCTCACGAATATAAAGGACGCTGCAACCTCGCAGGCGGTGGAATATAATATGGTAAACCTCAAAAATGAGCCTTTTGATAATATAAAAGTCATGGGAGCGGGTAGCAGGTATTATATACAGGGGGCGCTGGAGTTGCTGGACGCGCCGGGTGAATTTTACTATGATAAATCATCGGGATACTTATATTATTATCCGAAAAATACTGATAATTTAAGCAGCGGAAATATAAAAATCCCGATGACGGATAATTTAATAACGGTAAAGGGATATTCAAATAAATTCGCAGAAAATATTGTTTTTAAAAACCTTGTTTTTAAAGAAAACAATGCGGACAGAGCGCTTCTTCATTATACTTCGGCGGCCGGTATTGCTCTAACATACGCGAATAATATAACAATTGAAAATTGCAAACTTTATAATATCGGAGGCAATGGAGTCACATTATCCGCATCCGCGCAGAATAATTTTATAACGGGAAATGAAATCTATAATACGGGCGGCAATGGGGTTTGCCTTATAAACACCACCAGAAAAGCGGTCGTATCCAAAAATACCGTCAGCAATAATTATATCCATAATAACGGATTCGCGCAGGTGGGGAGCGCCGGCGTCAATTTAATAAATACATCGGATAACATTGTGTCGCATAATTCGATACACAGCACCGCTCATGCGGGCATTGATATGATGGGCAATTACCTGTCCGCAATGATCGGCACGCAAATTGACGGCGTCACAATTGACATTAACAATGGTTTGCAATATAATCAGACTCAGAATAATATTATTGAATACAATGACATTTCGGATGCGAATTTAAACACGCAGGATACGGGAGTTATTTATACCTGCGGCATTGGCGGCGGGAATCTGATAAGGTATAACAGAATTCATGACAGTGATATGCATTTTTCGTTCGGCTTCGGCATCTATCTGGATGATCAGTCCTATGACAGCGAAATTTACGGAAATCTGGTTTATAATCTTCAAAACGACAATACGGACGGCGTGCTTTATTCTGTTGTGATTTTAAAAGGGCTGAGAAATAAATTCTATAATAATATAACCGCAAATTCAAATCCATTCAAATCCGATTTTTTTGTTGACGGCTCAACATCAAGCGACGCAGTTAATAGAGTGGGGGACGCTTATCATTATCTGAATGTGCAGTACGAAACGGGCGACCGCACATACGGCACTTATTTCAGTTCGCAGACAAATAAAATACAATACGGCGACAATAATATATATTATAACAGCAGGAACATATATCAGAAGTATAACGCCAATACAGCGGATTTGCAAAAGGTGAATTATGACGTTAATTCGGTATTTGGCACAAACCCTCTTTTTGTAAACGAAGCGGAAGGCGATTACCGGTTGCGCAAGGAATCTCCGGTATATAATTTGAAGGATACGGCAGTATCGCCCGGAAGCACGGTTTCTTTTGAGGATATTGATTACAAAAGTATAGGAACAACCGCAGATTTCGGCAATAATGCGGATATAAGCTTGGTATATCCATACATAGAATCGGACGATAAAAAAGCGTTTGCCGATATTTCGGCGGGAGCAACTCTCCGGCTTAATTATACGGTAAGAACGCAAAAAGGCCTTCCCGCGGCGGATGCCTGCATTGAATACTCGACCGATAACCCGAACGCTGCGACGGTAAGCGATGACGGCATTATCACGGCGGTAAGCGCGGGAAATGCGAAAATAACTGTAACAGCAGCTAAAAACGGGGTTGTGAGAACAGGAGAGTTTTATGTTTATGTTAAATAAATACAAGCTCATTTTATTTATAGTATTGCTAACCGCGTTCGGCGCTTTAACAGTATATGCAAATACGGGTATGGTGACGGACCGGATGATGAATACAGACGCTATGTATTCGTTTGATGGCAGCCTCAAAAACGGGCTTTTCGGCGTATCAATAGGGGGAAATTCGGGATATATCATATATAAACTAGATAAGGAATCCATTGAGACGGATAAGTATATAACATCGTTTTCCGTTGAAGAACTACGGATAACAGGATGTGGAAGCGGCATTAATTTGCTTGTGTCGTCCGACCTGTCCGAATGGACGGATGTTTCGGAGACCGCCACGATTGAGGCGGAAAGCTTAACGCAAAACGGAGAATTTACCAAATACAACTGGAACATAAACGGACTGGAGCAAAACATTAGATATATAAAAATAAGTTTAGAAGGTCAGGCCTCGCGAATCTCAAATGTAACCTATACATACGGGGATAAGGCAATAAGCTCAAACTATGATACAATAACTGATAGTATGACGCTCACCTTTCTTAATATATCATCCCCCCAGAATAAAATTTCCGTTTATTCCGGCATGCTTATTTACTGCACCGGAGTATATGACGACGGCACGGCGGCAGGAAAAATATCTGTAATTGATAACAGTAAAATTACTTATGCTTCGGATAATACAAGTATAATATCAATTGATGAAAACGGTCTTGTTACTGCGCTTGCGGAAGGAACGGCAAATTTATCGGCTTCTGTAAGCATAGGCGGCAAAGTCATACAGGCGGAGCCGGCTGCTGTTGAGGTTGTAAAGGAAGTCAGCGGAGTATTTAATGATGACATTAATGATTTTGGTAAAATATTCTATAAAGACAGCGGACTCACAACCGGGGTGAGCGTTGTAGACTCTGCCGACAAAGGCTTAATGGCAATAAGCGGAACCGGTCCCTATACGGTCATTTATAAATTGGACAACGATATTGCAGGGTTTTCAGTAAATTCAGAGAGGCTTTATTCTTCCATATCACAAGGTGATGGAATGGAGTTTTATGTATCCGCAGATGGAGTAAATTATGAAGGAATCGCTATGGATGATATTTATTACTCTTCGTCAAAAGTTACAAATGATAATTGGGCAGTTGAAAGCCACAGCTATTATAATATTTCTGAAAATGTTAATTATTTTAAAATTCTTATTACGCCAAAAGTCAATATTCAGGAAACACGTATTTTAGGCGTAGTATTGTATTATGATAACTCCTTAGGGACATTTGTGGATAACCTTGATAATACGGATAAATTATTCAGTTATAACAGCAACTTTTCGGTGCATTCTATTGATATGTTTAATGGGGAGGTTGACAACGGACTTATTGGCGGCTGGGGAGATGTTGATATATCCACTCCTTGGGACATTGTATATAAATCGTACAGTTATTTCACAAGCTTTAAAATTTATTCCGAGCGGTTTTTTAATAATGGGTATACATTATGTAATAATATTGCTTTTTATATTTCAGAGGATGGGGTAAGCTATACGGCGGTTCCGGACGAAGATATATTATATACTTATACGAGAATTTACAACGGCAGCATCGCGGCTAATTTCGCAAAGGAATACCATACGTGCGAAAAGCTCCCAAACGGAGCGAAATACCTGAAATTATCCGTTAAGCAAACTGTACACTGTCAGGAAAACAGAATTTTAAAGGTAAGCATGACAACCGCGCAAAAGCTGAATATAATCAATTTTGCTTTTGCGGATAAAAACGGGAACAAAATAAACAGCGGCGGCACAGAGCCGGTTTGCGGAGCTATAATCAATTTTGACAGCAATGTTCAGTGGGGAAGTCTTAATAACATTAAGCTTTATGACGCGGAGGATAATTCCGTTCATTACACAGGGCGTTATGACCCGATTCATTTCAGGTATAATATGAGCTTTGACCCGATGTCCTCCGGCGGCGTTTATAAACTTATTATTGAAAATGTGTACAGCAAGTACGGCGCGGGAATGGACAGACAGGTTTTGGACGTACAGTATAATTCGGACAACGGAGTTTCACAGGTGGACGTAAAAGCGCCGTATAAGGTTATAAAATCAAAGGAAAATGAAAATATCACAGCTTCGTTTTTAAACGGAGCGGGTATTAATACTGATGGTTTAGGCTGCGAGCTTAAATATTATTCACAAAACCCGAATATCATTACGGTTGACGAAAAAACAGGCGCGGTATGCGGCATTTCATCCGGAACGGCAGGTATTTACGCTTGGTGCGGGCAGGACGGCAGATACGTTAAGTCAAAAACGCAGGAGGTTATAGTAGCTCACGAGTTTGAAGATGTGATAACGGATAATTTTACGGACAGTACCAAGATATACCAAAAGGACCCGTATTTTATCGTGTCCACGATGATAAAAGCTGATGATAACACTACGGTTTCGATATTAAAGGGCGGCGGAGTAACACTTGCGGCAGGGCAGACGGCATCCTTTATTTATCACGCCGGAAAACCGGTGACTTCCTTTACGGCTAAATCGCTGCGGCAGCATAAAGGCGATAATAATATTGCGGATAATGTGAAATTCTACGGTTCGGAGGACGGCGTTACATATACGCAAATAGGCGCAAGCCTTATCACGCGCACATATTCGGCATACAATGATAGTTTCAGATATGAAACACATAACTGCGCAAGCCTTCCACCCAATATTAAATATCTTAAAATTGAAACTACAAGGGTATACAGTATCAATGACAACAGGTTTTTCAGTGTAAAGCTTCAAAGCAGGTATGTTGAGCCTGATTATATTGCCGTAACGTTCAGCGATGCGAAAGGAAATCAGATTACCGGCTTGCAGGATACGGTGAAGATTGACACAACCATTGTGAACACAACTGAGGCGGAAAAAGACGTAAATGTGATTTACGCGCTTTACAGCAACGGCAGGCTTATCCGCACAGTGGTAAGCCCCGTTAAAATAGGTGTGAGGGACAAAGCCGGAGATACTTATAATTATTCTGCTGTAAGCAATGAAAATATTAATAAAATTAAGGTCTTTGTATGGGAGGATTTTGAGAATATCATTCCTGTCAGGGCAATATCGGCTGATAACACAATCAAATCTGGAACATAAATAGGAGAATCGATTATGAAAAAAACATGCATACTGATATTGGCAGCTTTTTTGTTTATTTCAAATTTTATAGTAAGTGCGGAGCAGACATATAATTTTTCAGACAGCTTTGCAGATACTTCAAAATTATATTCTTATGACGCTTACTGGTTGGCGGGGACGCTTACAAAAACAGATGATAATGTTACCGTTCCGGTTTTAAAGGGCGGCGGAACAACGCTCACTACAGGTCAGACGGCATCCTTTATTTATAAAATGCCTGAAAATATAAGGGCATTTCAAGTGCATTCCTTAAGACAGCAAAAGGGCGATAATAATATTGCGAATAATGTAAAATATTATGTATCTCCCGATGGGGCAGGCTATACGGCAATTTCGGATGGGGATATAACTATAACAACTGCAGCGTATAATGATACGTTCAGATATGAAACGCATACCTGCGGTAATGTTCCTGCCGGATGTAAATATCTGAAAATAGAAACAACAAGGGTATACAGTATAAATGACAACCGTTTTTTCAGCGTGTCGATAAAAAGCGGAGACCCGAAATTTGATAAGGTAACGGTTAACGTGCCGGATGAAATTGTCCCGTGGTATCATGCGGCAATCCCATATACCTGCTATTATGACGACGGAAGCGAGATAACCGGCATAGCGCCTGTTTTAAAGTTTGAAAGCCTGAATACGGATATTGCTGCCATTGATGAAACAACAGGAGTGCTTACTGTGATGAAAAGCGGAGAGGTTACGGTAAAGCTGACTGCAACAATCGGCGATATTTCAAAGGAAGCAACGAAAACAATTAATATTTTGTCTTTGGACAGCGTAGAAATCAGCGCACCAAAAGAGTATGTGGATATTGGCGGCACGTTGGCGACAAGTGCCACGGCTAAGATTACAAACGGAGAAACCATTAATTTAAATCTTGCTACGGTGACATATCAATGCTCCGATAATACTCTGGCTATGGTGGATAACAGCGGGGTGATTATGGGTATTAAAGCGGGTGATATAGAAATTACCGTTACCGTAAGCTATTGTGGGGTAACAAAAAGCGACACAATACGGCTTGGGGTTGGTTCAGTGCCAAAATACGGGCTTATTTCGGCTTCGCTTGCGACATCGTCAGATAGCCTTATACAAGGAGATATCGTTGTGGCGGTTGTCAGCGCGGTTGCGGAAAACGGTAAAAACGCCGATTTATTTACGGCGAATATCGAATTTGTAAATTCCGACCCTTCGGTAATTGAGGTGAGCAAAAACGGTGAGATAAAAGGAGTTTCTGAAGGCAGCGCAGCGTTATACGCTAATGTTACCAAAAACGGAACAACCGTATCAACAGACACAATAAATATAACCGTTCTAAAGGAAGAGATTGAAAAGGTTGAGGTGATGCTAAATACGGACAAATTAGTCGACTCTACTACATCGCAAGCCACAGTAAAGGGTGTTACAACCTATGGCAATTATGTTGCTTTAGAAGATGCTTCGATCAAGTACAGTTCAACTAATACAAATGTTGCGACTGTAGATGCAACGGGTAAAATAGCCGTTGTTTGGAAAGGCACAACAGATATAGGAGCGATGGTGCTTTATAAAGGAATCACTTATACTGCGCTCCCAAAGTCCTTAACTGTAAGTAAAGTGGCAGGGGGGACGTTTACTGATACAATTGAGAATAAAAACAAGATGTTTTTTTGTGATCCGGGTTATAATATTGTAAAGTCAGAAGGCAGAAATCACTACGAATTAGTCAGAATAGCCAATGCTACCGGAGTAAATTATTATGTCACTTATGAATTGGGTAACAATATTTCAAAATTCATCGTACAAACAGATCAGCTTAATGCATTTGCAGATCAAGACACATTTTTTTATGTATCGCAGGATAATGTTAATTATACTGAAATACCATACGGAGATATAAAAAGTACTGTAGGAGCGCAAGCTGCAACCGGAGGTCAATGGTTTTTAAGATCATATGAATGTGAAAATATACCACAAAATTCGAGATATTTGAGGCTGAAAATCGCCCACCCTGACCTTAAAAAATTTCAGTTTTCAAGACTATATCGGGTTGACGTGGAATTCGGAGGAGCTCCGAAGATTAACAGCATAGCATTTAGAGATAAAAACATGGAAATATTGGATAATAATTTTGATTTGTCGGGCGCTGTAGACGCAGTCATCGGCTTTGACCAGCCGATAATGCAAGATAGCCTCAGTAATATTTTAATAAAGGATGATGCCGGAAGCGCAACCACCGTTACGGGAGCGTATGACAGCGGCTCGTATACCTATACGGTAAATTTACCGAGTATGCTAAAAAATAAGAACTATACGCTGGAAGTAAGCGGAGTAAAAAGCATGGCGGGATATACGCTGGAGGAAACGCAATCCGTGAGTATCGTCAGCGGAATGCCGAAACGGTATATCAGCGGCGCGGCTTTTACGGATGAAAACGGAGCGGCTGTTCAAAGCTTAAACGGACTAAGTAAGGTTACGGCAAATGTTACGGTATCAAATTCGGATGAATCCTGCACCAATGCGGTGGTTTTACTGATTCAATATGATAAGGATAATAAAATCAAGAATATCAGCTTCAAAAACATTTCTATCGGAACGGGCTTGAGTACGCTCAGCACAAAGCTTGACCTTTTAAATCTGCAAAGCGGCGATTTTGTGAAAGCTTTTGTAATGGACGACTTTACAACAATGAGGTTATTTGATAATTCAAAAAATAATTGCCTTAAAATTACCGCCGGCAGCTAAGGAGGGGAATTGCGGAATGCTTGTTAATAACAGAATAGTATATATCATTTTATGCTCAATGCTTTTGGTTTTAACTCCTGCGTTTGATGGCAGGGCGGCTGCCGAAGCAAATCATGCCAAAGAATATTATATAAGCCCTGCTGCCGAAAAAGGCGGCACCGGCGCAAAGGATTGCCCGTTTTCATCTTTTGTGGAAGCGAAAGCCGCTTTGCGTGAAATCACGAAAAGCGGTATGGACAGCGACATAACCGTTTATCTGGCAGGAGGGGTTTACAATGTGGATGAAAAAATTGTGTTCGGATCGAAGGATTCAGGAAAAAACGGCTATACGATTACATATAGAAATTTAGACAATGATATTCCCGTCATAACATCAAGCGTGAAAATTGATGGCTGGCAGCCTTATAAAGACGGGATTTATAAAGCTAATATAGAGCGCGGAAAGGATATTCAAATCATGTATGAGAACAACGCGTTTTCATACAAGGCGAGATATCCGAATAAAATCGAAGGGCTGAGAGACGGGTATGCAGAAGCGGTAAGAACCTCTGAGGATGAAAACGGAAGGAAATTTTACTTCAATAAAAAAGAAATGCCATATGTTGATGATACGTCAAGCCTTGAAGTATTCACCTGGCCGGGCGGTCCCGGCGGTTATTACAATTGGAGCAACAATTTAACCAATGTGGCCGATATTGATTACAGGAAAGGGAAAATTTCGTTAACCGCAAATAATACCAGAACTATCGGGGCGGGCTCAAGGTATTATATAGAGGGCGCGATGGAGTTTTTGGATGCGGAAGGCGAGTTTTATTACAATAAAAATTCCGGAATTGTCTATTATAAGCCAAGAAATCTGCCGATTGAAAAACAGGACATCCGCTACGCCAAGCTGACCCGTGTTTTTGAATTCGCTGGCGGCAGCGCGGATAAGAAGGTAAGAAATATAACATTATCCGGGCTGAAATTTACCGGAAATAACAGAGTTGCGCAATCGCCGGGCGCCGGCGCGAACGCCGATGCGTTTATTTATATGGCAAATGCCGAATATATCAAAGTTGAAAATTCTATCATAACAGGAATCGCGACGGACGCGTTTGATATTATGGGAAACGGAATTAATAATATATCCGTATGCAATAATAAAGCAACGAATATAGGCGGGTTTTTCTGCAAGGTCTACAACACAAGACCAATGGCATATTCATACAGCTCGAGTCATCATCATATAATTTCAAATAATCTGATTAAAAACAGCGGAGTTCTGTTCCCCGAATGTGAGGTAATACGTTTAATGTGGAGCTCGGATAATATTGTAACCTACAACAAAATATCCGACTGCCCTCATCAGGGTGTAACCGTATACGGGAACGTGCTGAGAAACATGCCGGAAAAAAATGCCGGAGACGTTGCGTTAACCGAGGCTAATTTTCTGGATTATAACTATGCGAGGAATAATACTATCGCGTTTAATGATATCAGTAACTGCGATACTGAAACGCAGGATACCGGCCCGATATATACATGGTGCGGCGGAAAAAATAATATTGTGAACAATAATTATATTCACGACAGTGATATAAATTTTTCGTTTGGTATGGGAATTTATTATGATGATCAAACGCATTACACGGTTACCACGAATAATATTGTCGCGGATCTGCAGAAAAAAGGCGAGGGAAAGCTTCTCGGCGCGATATTTTACCGTGGGATGGGGCATATAGCTTATAATAATTTTTTTGTTGATAATAATACAACCGACGGAGCGATTTATACGACCGGAACCACGTCGGGTACAGGCCCCAATATTGATATTGATTTTCAGAGAAACATCATTTTAAATTCAGGCAATAACGTCCACGGGGTAAATTATTCATGGAGCAGTGACAGGTATAAGTTCTGCGACTATAATTTATTTTTCAACGACAGCGGTATATACAATGTGTATAATGTTTCGCCAACCGTTAAAACCTTTGACGACTGGAGAAAAATGAATACCGCATACGGTTTGCTGGACGCTCATTCAAAAGTGGAATATCCGTCATTTGTTGATTCGGGAAACAGGGATTTCAGGTTAAAATATGATTCATCCGCTTATACCCTTGGAATTAAGGATATAGATGAGGGAGTTATCGGTTTAAAAGAGGATTTTCCGTATGCTGATAAAAATGAGGACATAAGTAAAATATTTTTATATACTGATACAGATGATATGAAATCAACGGTCAGGCTTGACAGTCAGCTTAATAATACGTCAAAAATCAAAGTACTTGCGAGAACAACAAGCGGATACATAGACGACCTTGCGAATACATCAATAGCTTATAAAACAGACAACGACGGTATATGCAAGGTTGATGAAAACGGTGTAATAACTGCTTTGAGTAAAGGAATAGCGAAGGTTTTGGTTACCGTATCAAAAAATAACAAGGAACTATCGCTGCCGCTGTATGTGATTGTGGATGATGATGTAAAGACGGCAGAGCTGAGGCTCAATGCAAACCGTCTTGATCTGGGCGGTAAGACAAGCGGGCTGCTTACTATTACAACAGAGCAGAACACAAGCTTTAGTCTGGAAAAAGCTGAGTGGAGCAGCACAAATTCTGGTGTTGCGTATGTAGGACAGAATAATGAGATTATCGCAAATGGCGTGGGAAAAGCGGAAATTACAGCCACAGCCAATGTCATGGGTAAAACGGTTACAGCGAGCGCGCCGATACAAATTTTTGACGGTATGCTTCAGGATATTACAATTGCCATTGATAAATCCGACGGACTTCTGGCAGGAGATACGGCTCAGACGTCTGTTCAAAAGGGAATATTGTCAAACGGCAAAGAGGTTTTGCCATCTTCTCTCAGCACGGTATATTCTTCAAAAAATGAAGAGGTTGCGGCAGTGGATCAAAACGGAGTAATAACCGCGAAAGGATACGGAAGAACACGAATTGTGGCGTCTTGTACGCTTGATGGCGTCAGCCGCGAGGCTACAAAAGAAATTTTTGTCTGGAAAGCAGACAAAGGAAACGTGCAGGAGCCGTGGAAGATGTCATTATACGGAAAAGCAATGGGGTATGCAGACTTTACGCAGGATAGCATTTATATGGTAACAAACGGTATTGATATATTCGGGAAATCGGATGACGGTATGTTTGTAAACCGTAAAGTCAGCGACAATAAAACCGGTTTTGAAAGCGCAAGCGTTTCGGCAACTGTTGACTCATTGTATTTGGCACATATGTCAGCGGGCAGCGGCGTAATGCTGCGGGCTGAAGACAGTGCAGATTCAGCTCATGCAAGCTTCAGGGTATCGCCGAACGGAGCGACAACGCTGGTTTGGAGAGAGGTAAAAGGCGGCGCTACAAAATATATCAGCGGAAAAACAGTGACTTTCCCATGCCAAATTAAATTAGAAAAGACCGGAAATATTTTTACCGCTTATATCAATGAGGGGGATGGATGGGAAGCACAGGCAAATACCAGTATGCAGATGGATAACAGCGGACTTTTGGGCGGAGCGGCACTTTATTCAAGAGGCGATATTTCAACAGAAAGCACGATTGAAAATTTAAAAATTGAAACAAAATAAAAGAGGCAGATATGATTAAAAGAATGGTTTATTACGCGCAGCTTAAGGATGTACTTTATGATATGGCTTATTTTAAAGCGCGAAAAAACAAAATTTCAATGTTAAAAAACAGGAACAAGCTGATAACATTCAGCTTGTTCCGGCATGACGGGCAATTATTTTTGTATTATGAAACAAATGATTATGATATAAAGCCGGAGGATATGTTTGAGGATGGCGGAAAATATTTGAAACAGTTTCCCGATAATTATGAAAAATATTGGGTGTTTATGAATGATATTTATCATAACGACAAACCGCTTGATTATGATTACTGGAAAAGAAAAACGGAGCCCGAAAAATATATTGGCAGATTAGCGTATTTAAAACCGGAGATGGTGAGCAGCTACATATTCTATCATTATCAGAATCAGGAGGAACGCCCCTGCAGCGAAAACAGGACGCAGATTATAAGCATATATGAAAATATGCTGTTTTATTACTATGAGCTTCCGGCGGTGATTGTGGAGCCATCCTATAAAGGCAGTCTTGCCACGAATCTTACGCCGGAAAACTGGGGCGGGCTTATGGAACAGCATTTTAAACCGTGGAACGAGAACGGGAATTCTTATTCATGGAAGAATATTGAATGCATTTTCGCAGTTTAGGAGGAAGTAACTATGAATATAAAAGAATACAGAAGTAAAGTTTTAGGCTGCTTTGCCGGAAAAAATATCGGCGGAACCTTAGGCACACCGTTTGAAGGAGGAAGGCCGAAGCAATACGTGGGTATGGAACGGTATTACGGCGTGGATTATTACGTTCACGACATTGACGGCGATCCCCTGCCGAACGATGACTTGGATTTGCAGCTTATATGGCTGAATGCCGCCGAAAAATACGGAATGCATCTTAATTCCCGTATTTTAGGGGAATACTGGCTTTCCTATGAAATAGGGCATCCGGAGGAGTACGGCGCCTGCAAGGCAAACCTTTCGGCAGGCATTGTGCCTCCGCTTGCCGGATATTTGAATAATCCGCATAGAAACAGCAACGGAGCATGGATACGAAGTGAAATTTGGGCGTGTCTTGCGCCGGGATATCCGAATATTGCGGCAAAATACGCAATTATGGACGCGGAAGTTGACCATTCGTATGAGGGAATATACAGCGAGGCTTTTTGCGCCGCTGTCCAAAGCGCCGCGTTTGTAGAGAACGATAAATATAAGCTTATTGATATAGGTTTATCATTTATTCCAAAGGACTGCGGTGTCAGGAGAGCCATATACAGCGTTATGGATTCATACAAAAAAGGGCTGTCATGGAAAGAAGCTTTTGAGAAATTAACGAGTGTAGAACCGGGGTGCTTTGGCGCAAGTAGTTGGAAACATGGAGTTCCAAGAGAAATTCCAATTTCAGAATTGGGATACAATGCTTCTAATAATATTGGAATATTTATTATTGGTTGGTTATATGGTGAGGACGATTTCGGCAAAAGCATATGCACGGCGGTAAATTGCGGAGAGGATACGGATTGCACAGCGGGAACGCTCGCCGCCATTTTGGGAATCATTCATGGTATTGAAAATATACCTGAAAAGTGGAATAAACCGATAGGAATGGGAATAAAAACGGCGTTTATCAGTGAGCATGGCGGCACAATTCAGTATCCGAAAAATGTGTATGAGCTGGCGGACAGAATAATGAGGCTTGCGCCACAGTTTCTGGGGAGTCAAAATTGCGACGTATTATATGGCTCAGAGGGATATCTTATCAATCCGCCGGTGGAAAAGGATTTGCAGTGCAATTGGCTGGACGGCAGCTATTGGGTAGTTAAAAACATTGAATTTTCAATGGAAAGGAACCCATTCGAGGTTAAATATAATTTTGAACTTATGGAAGCTGTTTTGGATTATACTGAAAAACCAACCTTTCAAAAAGGCGCGAAAAAGAAATTTAAGTTAAGGCTCAGAAGCACAAGAGGTCACCAGTCATGGGTAAGGATAAAGCTTTATCATCCGGAAGGCGTAACCGCATCGCCGGGCGATATGATGTGCGTTTATATGTACCAGTTCTGGCACGCGATGAGCGAAATGGAATTTGAGATAAGTATTGACGAATTAAACTCTGATAAATTGGAAATGGTAATGGAACTGTCGATTGAGGGACGTTCTTTAAAGGAATATATTCCCATTACGCTGCTTGGCGAAAACGGGTATAGAATAAACGGTTACGGAGATTAGGAGGCAAATATGGACATTAAGGATTTAAGTTTAAGGGAAAAAATAGGGCAGACGGTAATTTCACTTTGCGTTGAAGAGGAGCATATTCAAAAATGCGGCAGCATTGAGAATTTTATTAAAAAATATCCTATAGGAGGACTTTATCCCTGCGGAAATCTTGTAAACGGGCTTATGAAGAGTGTAGAAAAAAAGGAATTTGACGCACTGATGGCGAAGTATAATAAGTACAGCAGAATACCGCTGATTGCCGCGTGCGACGGGACTAACGACAGTAAAGGTACAATAACCTTCGGCAGCCTTATGGCGCTGGGCGCGGCGAATGACGAGCAGCTTGCCTATGATTACGGAAAGGCAATCGGCTCAAAAATAAATGAGTGTGGTATGCACTGGATATTTTCGCCGGTGGTAGACCTGAATATGTCTGATCAAAGTCCTATTACGAATGCGCGCTCGCTTTCGGATGACCCGGACAGGGCGATTCCGCTTGCGAAGCAAATTATAAAAGGAATACAGGATCAGGGCATTGCGGCTGGAGCCAAGCACTATCCCGGAACGGATGATAAGGAAAGCATAGACCCTCATTTGGCGCCTGTTAATAATACGATTTCCAAAGAAAAGTGGGATGCGACAAACGGCAGAATGTATGAAGCTGTAATTAAAGACGGCGTATATTCAATCATGGTGGGGCATCAAAATTTGGTCGCTTATCAGACGAATAAGATTGACGGCAGATATCCTCCTGCTACAATGTCCAAGGATTTAATAGATGGACTTTTGAAAGACAAGCTTGGATTTCGCGGCGTTGCCGTAACCGACGCTTTGGTAATGGGCGGATTTACCGGCGCGAACGGACTGCAAAACCAGGTAGAAAGCTTAAATGCGGGAAATGATATGCTTTTATGGCCGTCGGTTGAATATATAGACGAAGCGGAAAAAAAGATTCTGTCGGGCGAGGTTTCCATACAGCGTCTTGACGACGCGGTATCAAGAGTTTTAGAGTTGAAACGCAAGCTCGGGATTTTGGATGGTATGGTAAAACGAGTGGAATATGATTTCGAATGGGCAAATGAGGTTTCACGAAAAATCAGTGAAAAAGGAATAACGCTTATAAGGAATACAAAAGATATAATTCCGAATAGGAATATAAAAAAGGTTTTGGTTGTAGGCGTTACGCCGGATGATCAATGCTATGAGGATTTGTGCTGCCTTAAGGATTCATTTGCGCAATATGGGATTGACGCGGACGTGCAAAGGGATATATGGCAGGGCGAGCTATATGATAAACAGGCAAAATATGACCTTTTTGTTTTCGCGCTTTGCAGAATGACGCACAGACCGATTGGACCGCTTGATTTCTGGGGCGTTAACGCATCGTCAATCTGGGCATCCAATTCGGCGGACACATCAAAAACAGTGGTTGTTTCCTTTGGTAATCCTTATGCGTTCAAATATTACAAGGAAACGGACATGACCTATATTAACGCATATTCTCCGGCTAAAACCATGCTGGACGCGTTTGTAAAAGGCGTAATAGGCGAAATTCCGTTTGTGGGAACATCGCCTGTACAATTATAATGAAAGGAATGTTTTTATGAAAAAGATAAATTTATTATGCAATGCGCATTTAGACCCTGTATGGCTATGGAGATGGAATGAAGGGGCGGCGGAGGCTGTTTCAACCTTTAGGGTAGCTGCGGATTTCTGCGAGCAGTACGACGGATTTATATTCAACCATAATGAAGCCGTTTTATATGAATGGGTTGAAGAATACGAGCCGGAATTGTTTGAGCGGATAAAAAAGCTTGTTAAAGCCGGCAAGTGGAGGATAATGGGCGGATGGTACCTGCAGCCGGACTGCATCATGCCAAGCGGAGAATCATTTATAAGGCAAATTCGTGTGGGCAGGGAATATTTTAAGGAGAAATTCGGCGTTGAACCTACAACAGCGATTAATTTTGATCCGTTCGGGCATACCAGAGGGCTGGTGCAGATTTTAAAAAAAACAGGCTATGATTCATATGCAATTATGCGCCCGGGGAAAATCAAATACGGGGATTTTATATGGAAAGGCTTTGACGGCAGCGAGGTTATATGCCAGCTGATTTACGGTGGATATAATACATTAAAAGGAAAAGCTCTGGAAAAAATTAAAAATTTTATTACGGAATATCCGGAGCTGGAAAACAGCCTTATTCCGTGGGGAATAGGCGATCACGGCGGCGGCCCGTCTAAAAAAGATTTAGAGGATATAAATGATTTTATTGAATCAAATAAAGATTATGAAATAAAACATTCCTGCTGTGAAGATTATTTTAAACGGGTGGATGTATCAGGACTTGAAACCGTAGAGGAGTCTTTGGTGCATTGTATGGTCGGCTGTTACACCTCTATGGTAAGAATCAAGCAGATGCACAGACAGGTTGAAAATAAGCTGGGTATGTGCGAAAAAATGCTGTGTCATTCTAAGGTTTCGTTTGACAGGGAAAAGCTTCTGCAAGCTGAAAAAGCGCTGCTGCTTTCGGAATTCCATGATATACTGCCGGGATCTATGGTTAAAAAATCAGAGGATGACAGCTTAAGGCTTTTAAACTATGCGGATGAAATTTTGGACAGATATACGGCTAAAGCGTTTTTTGCGTTATGCGGCGGTCAAAAACCGGCGAAACAGGGCGAGATTCCTGTTTTGGTTTATAACCCGCACCCGTATGCGGTTGAAAAGGAATTTGAGGTTGAATTTCAGCTGGAAGACCAGAACTGGAATGAAAATGAAACGACTGTTATATCCGTCAGAGATGAAAAAGGGAATCATTTACCATCACAGAATGAAAAGGAAGACTGTACCTTTAGCCTGGATTGGCGTAAAAAAGCGGTTTTCAGAGCCAAACTTGAGCCTATGTGCATAAACCGGTTTGACTGTGAGCTGCGGCCGGTATTGAATTACAAAAAAATAGCGGATTTTATGCAGGATGAAAATCATATCATCTTAACCAATGATTTAATGAAAGTAAAAATAAATAAAAAAACAGGGCTGATTGATCAGTATAATGTAAAAGGCTCCGACCTGCTAAGTGCCGGGTCGGGGGCAATAAATGTTTATAAGGATAACGAAGACCCGTGGGGAATGAGGGTTGACAGCTTTGCGGAAAAATGCGGTGTTTTTGATGCGTTATCCGATTATGAAGCAAATGAATTTAACGGATATAAAGATGAAACATGCCCGAATGTAAGGGTAATTGAAAACGGAAATGTCAGAACAAAAGTTCAGGTAATCATGAAGCACTCAAAATCCTATGCCGTGGTAACATATACGGTTCCTAAAAACGATATTTATATTGACGTGAATGTAAAAATGCTGACAAATGACGTAAATAAGATGTTTAAATATACACTGGACACCAAGGTTGATAACGGAAAATTTATAGGGCAGACCGCTTTTGGAAAAGAAGAGCTGCTGAAAGAAAATAAGGAAATAGCTTTCCAGAAATGGTGCGGTTTGTGCGCGGAAGACAAACAGGTTTATGTTATTAATAAGGGAACTTACGGAGGCTCGGCGTATGAAAATATAATAAATATTTCTTTGCTGCGAACGCCGGTATACTCCGCGCATCCGATAGGCCAAAGAAAGCTTGCTCCAACGGACAGAAATCTTGACCATATTGACGTCGGCGAAAGAAATTTCGAATTTAGAATAACGGCAAATATAAGTAATATTGAATATGAGGCGGAAGTGTTTAACCAGCTGCCGTATATTTTATCCTTTTTCCCTTCAGGAAACGGAATAAAAAGCGATATACTCATGAAACTGGACAACAATGCGGTTATTGTTTCGGCGATTAAGGAATATAACGGCAAAGTTATGCTGAGGTTATATAATTCATCCGGTTTTGAAGAAAAGGCAGTAGTTGAAATTTTAAATATTAAACTTAAAATTAATTTTGGTAAATTCGAGGTAAAAACCTTCACTATTGAAGAAAATAAAATAAAAGAAACGGTTATGCTGGGAAATGTAATCAATCCGTAGCAGGGGCGGTCGATAATCTTCCTATTTCTTTGGGTGCGGCATTTGCATATACAGACTTTAAACAGTTCAGGAACAAATACAAGCTTTTGCTGCTAATTTACCTCAAATTGATTCTAATAAATTTCACTTTATTGTATCAAGGGGTGAGAAATTAGATTGGAAAAATGGATGCACTACAGTTATTGAAAAAACAAATGACAATAAACTCTCCATTATGATTATAATTGGTTGTCTTGGCGTGAGTAAGGAGGTATGTTTTCAGGAAGCGAATAAAAAGCGGCACCGCATGGCATTGCTTCCCGCAAATCTCATTCCCCACTTGGGTCGCTCACCAGCGTAGCACTATCCTGAGCATCATCGTTTACTATTTATATGTATAATACATGAATTACATTATACACAAATACTTTCATTTTGCCAAAAAATTATAATTAATATATGAATAGTATGAAAATATAAAAAATATTATAAAAAAACTATTGACAAATAGAATCTAAAGATGTATAATAAATTCATACTAATCATATATGAATAATATTAATATAAAAATTAGGAGGTAATTGTATTGTCAAAAATTTTTAAAAGCTTAACAGATTTAATTGGAAAGACTCCATTGTTGGAGTTATCCAACTATAACAAAAAAAATGTTCTTAAAGCAACAGTTGTTGCAAAACTGGAGTATTTTAATCCGGCGGGAAGCGTAAAAGACAGAATTGCTAAGGCAATGATTGACGACGCGGAGGCAAAGGGATTGCTTAATAAAGATTCCGTTATTATCGAGCCTACAAGCGGCAACACAGGGATTGGGCTTGCGTCCGTTGCGGCAGCGAGAGGATACCGTATAATACTTACCATGCCGGATACAATGAGTATCGAAAGAAGGTCGCTTCTAAAAGCATATGGAGCAGAGCTTGTTTTAACTGAAGGAGCAAATGGAATGCCGGGCGCAATCGCTAAAGCGGATGAGCTTGCGGCTGAAATAGAGAATTCGTTTATTCCGGGTCAGTTTGTAAACCCTGCCAATCCGCTTGTGCATAAGAATACAACAGGGCCGGAGATTTGGGAAGATACGGACGGCAAGGTTGATATATTTGTTGCCGGTGTTGGCACGGGCGGCACTGTCAGCGGCGTCGGCGAATTTTTAAAATCAAAAAATCCTGCTGTAAAAATTGTTGCGGTAGAGCCTTTTGATTCTCCGGTATTATCAGAAGGGAAATCAGGTCCGCATAAAATTCAGGGAATCGGCGCAGGATTTGTTCCTGAAACGCTGAACACCAAAATTTATGATGAGATTATAAGAGTAAAAAATGAAGATGCTTTTGCTGCAGAAAAGCAGTTATCCAAATCAGAGGGCTTGCTGGTTGGAATTTCTTCCGGCGCTGCCTTGTGGGCGGCAACGGAGCTTGCGAAACGTCCGGAAAATGCCGGTAAGATTATTGTTGCTTTATTGCCCGATACCGGTGAAAGATATTTATCAAATCCTTTATTCACTGATTAAAAATAAAATAATTGCCCGCTTATTTTATGAGTGGGCATATTATATTGACTATGAGGCAAAATCCATTAAATTGATAATTTTAATGATATGCTGATTAATTCCTCGTATTACGGTTTCATAATGCGAGGAATTAATTTTTAATATTATATGAAAAACATAATATTGCCGTCTTCATTGTATTTTTCGGCTTCGGTAACTAAATCATAAAGAGTTATCTCTTTAAGCTTCTCTTCTATTACGTTATCAAGCTTTTCAAACACTAATTGCTGCATTGCCTTATCAATGTTTTCGGCGCTATCCGAAAGTGATTTTTTAGTTTCTTCAAAAAGTATTTGTTCTATTGCCGAAAGGATATCATACACAGTAATCTTATTTGCCGGTCTTGTAAGCTGGTAGCCTCCGCTTGAACCTTTAGTTGACGCGACTAAATTTTCTCTTTTTAATAACGCGAAAACCTGCTCTAAATATATTTTCGATATGCCGAGCTTTTCTGAAATGCTTATAATAGTTATATATTCACCTTTGTTTGAATCTTGCGCCATGCTTATCATAGCGGCAAGTCCATATCTTCCTTTTGCTGAAATTCTCATATGCTACTCCTTTTCATATAAGTCATATATGTTTTATTATATAATATTATTTACAAATTGTCAATAATAATTTATTAAAAGCTATTGACAATTTAACTATTTTATTATATAATAAAACATACTAATCATATATGTATTAAAATGGAGGGATTTTTATGTCGAAGATATACAATAGTTTAACAGAACTAATTGGGAGGACGCCGTTGCTTAGGCTGTCGAATTATAACAATGTTAACAGGCTGAATGCAACTATTATTGGAAAACTGGAGTATTTTAATCCGGCAGGAAGCGTTAAAGACAGAATAGCAAAATCAATGATTGAAGACGCGGAAGAAAAAGGAATACTAAATAGGCTTTCCTTAAAAAGTTCAAAAAGTGGCATAAACACTGGACATTTTAGCATTTTTATGATATAATATCTGTATAAGAAAAAAGCATATTATGCAAAAACATATACAGATTTGGAGTGGGAGCA